>Ga0208904_1001428_pt1 | contig 16391 bp, 16 predicted proteins | sample AntAceMetag02UKB_FD_184774 | JGI IMG/M metagenome (GOLD analysis project Ga0208904, IMG submission 184774) | Saline lake microbial communities from Ace Lake, Antarctica - Antarctic Ace Lake Metagenome 02UKB (SPAdes) (version 2) | ecosystem: Environmental > Aquatic > Non-marine Saline and...
TATCTGAATCCTTAAAGAATCCTTTTTTTGCATAAAAATCCAATAACCATTTTGATGGGGAAATAACTACATCAGGAGATGAAATTAAAAACTTAACAAGTTTTTCATACCATTTTCTTAAAAAGAAGGTGTTAATAAATGTATTCTCTTGCCCATAAATTAATTGCCCTGAAGGATAAACTAATTGAATGTCATGAATAGTTAATACTGATTTTATCTTTAATCTACTAATCAATCGTGAAATTAAAAAACTCATACCAACCATATTGTGTATATGCACAAGATCTGGTTTTTCTTTTTTTAAAATATTCTTAATTTTCTTTCTTGAAGATAGATTAAAAACATTAAAAAACCACCAGATAAATCTAACCACCCCATTCTTATTATCCATATCTAAAAAAGAAAATATATTCCAAGGTTTAATTCTGTATACCTTAACTCCATCCAATTCTTCTATTTTATCCTCTTCACCTAAAGTAATTAAAATTACTTCGTGTTTTAAAGAAACTAAACATTTAGCAGTATCTTCTACAACTGCTTCTGCTCCACCTTTATTAAAAGGTTTGTATAAATTGTTTATTAAACAAATCTTCATATATATTTTAAATCCAATTTATGGCTACAGATAAACTACACCAAATTAAAATTAAAAACCAAATAGGGATCCATAAAAAAGATAATTTAAACTTCTTTAAAACTTGTCCTAACCACGACCATGAGATAATCATAAGGATTGGCCAGACACTTAATACAAAACTGGCCTTTAATGTCCCCCGTTCCAAGAATGGAAAACTAAAAACATTATACATCAATGCTAGAAAAGAACCAATTATGAATATTAAGATAAATAGGTTAATACCTGGTTTTAGTTTTTTCTTAATTAATTGCCAACATAAGCCAATTACTCCTCCTAAGAAGATTAGAATGAAGAATACAGAGGAATAAAGTAGAAGAATAGACAACCTATACTTCAAATGAGTTACAAAATTACCACTATCTACCCATATTTTTTGATTATCTGGCAATGATAAATTTTTATCAAGGTTATTAGATATTGAGTAATAGTCTGAAAATGTATCTGCAAAAATTACTGCGCAGAAAGAATTACTACTTGTCATCCAAAATGGATTATTAAATATCTGAGGATTTAGTCTATAGAAGAAATCTGAGTTAAGTTCCCCGCTTTCAGATAAATTATCTTCATATATATTAATTGACCATAAACTACCAATGTTCTTTTGCTTATATATCGCCCAAGGAGAATAAATTAAAGAAGCAACAACAACAAAAGCCACGAGATATCCTAACCATTTAATCTTACCTGTATATATACATCTATATAAAAACCAAATTAATATGGAAAAGATAAAAATTAAAGCTGATAGTTTAACTAATAAAGCTATTCCACACAAAACAGAAATACCTAAAACCCTTTTTAAATTCCAACCTTTTTTTGAAAACCTAATGAAATAGTAAAAAAGGAGAATAATTAAAAAAGCTAATAACAATTCATTAGTTAAATAGTTAGTTGTTTCTATAATTACTGATAAAAATCCTGAAGAAAATACTGCTGCTAACCAAACATTCTTATTCTTACTAAATTGCTGCGCAATTTTGTAAATTAACCAAATCATTAAAACACCAAGCATTGCAGAAAATATCTGTAAAAACTTAATAACAACAGTAAAATCACTTGGATAAATTAAATTAAATATTTTACCAATTACAGAATAGGAGAAATAAAAAGCTGGCTCATGCCAAGCTAAATAGTTTTCTTCCATGTTAGGCAAACTTCCTTGTTCATATATTTCCTGTATATATTCTAAATGTCCTCCTCCATCATAACCCCAATATGAATTAAAAACATCCGCATTGTGTAAGCGGAAAAAGATTAAAAATATGAAGAAGAGAAATAAAACAATTTTGTATAAGTTTTTTTTAATCATTTTTCTTTAAAAAAATAATAATTAAGAGAATAGCTAGTCCTGCTATTCCAAATAAAAGATATGGCGTATCTGTTTCTGTATCATCAACAACTTTAGAACAGGCATCTGGATCATATAACCCTGAATTTTGTAATTTAGCGAAATTATCTAAAATTCCATATTCTTGCGCTTTATCAAAAGGAAAAAACAAAAAAGACTTAGCGTACCCATCTTTTAGTAGTTCTGCATTAACATCTAAGTCATCTAAATATATATATCTTAACAACCTATTATATTTATCCTTATCATCACTTAAAGAATCATTAACCAGCACAATTTCTTTGTTTAAAATCAATTCTTTTAACTTTTTTGTAGCTTCATCTGAAAAACACTCACCTTCTTTGTTTTCTTCTACATTAACAATCTCTGGTGCGTCAATTCCAAGTAATCTAACTCTATGTTCCTTACCATCAATACTTACTCTTACAGTATCTCCATCAATCACATACAAAACATATGCTGACGTTTGTTCAATCTCATTTTGAGCATAAACAAAATTAAAACAACCCAGAAAAAGAAAAAATATTAATATGTATTTAAAATATTTCATTTTTTAAACTTTAATCTAATAATAGTAACAAAAAAATCAATAATGTCCTTTTTATTAAGCTTAGACTTGCCTTTTTCACGATCAAGAAATACTACTGGAACTTCAACTACCTTTAAACCAGCTTTTTCTATTCTATATATCATTTCTTCCTGAAAAGCATATCCATTACTTTTAATTTCTGAATATTTAATAGTTTTCAGCGTTTCTGCTTTAAAACAACGAAAACCAGCTGTCACATCTTTAGTTTTTAAACCTAACATTATTCTAGAAGCAAACATCGCTCCATCTGAACAAAAATGACGCCAAGCATTCCAGCCAATGATTTTACCTCCTTTAATCTTTCTTGAACCAATAACTAAATCTGCACCTACTTGTGCTGCTTGTAACATACGAGGAACATCTTTTGGTTTATGAGAAAAATCTGCATCCATTTCAAATATATATTCTGCATTATGTTCTAAACAATATTTAAACCCTGCTCTATACGCTGATCCTAATCCTTGCTTATCTTGTCTATGTAAAACTTCTACTGGATAACTATTTTTCAATCTATCAGCAATTTCACCTGTTCCATCAGGTGAATTATCATCAACAATTAAAATATTTAAATCTTCAATCTTAAGATTGTCTATTTCTTTAACTAATTCTTCAATATTCTCTTTCTCATTATATGTTGGGATGACTATATATGTTTTCATAAAATATGTGACCAGTTACCATAACTACCTAAAATATTTCTTTTTCCATTAAAAAATATTAATTTTCCATAGTTATATATCCTAAAAGTATTATCTCTTAAATTTTGAACTGGATTGGTTAAATAGTATTTATGTTCTAAATTAATATCTTTTAATTTAGTAATAACAAGACCCAACTCAGCTATATCACTAAATGCATAATCATCATGATAGATTGGTTCTGTATTTTCAATAGTTGAATGAAATTCTAATCTATTAGAATACTGTTTATCTGAAAAAAATCTATTCCCACTTGCATAGAATAAATATACCTTGTAGTCATCATCATTAAAATATTGACCTAATAACGATTGAGTTAAATAGAACTGAGCTCCTAAACCTAAAGGTCTATGCCCTAGCTTTGCTTCAACCATCCCATTTTTAAAAGTAATTTTCTTAATGTTAAAATACATTTTTTTAGATAAATCAAGATATTCATTCTGTTGAGTTAAATCTCCATAGATTAATAACATGAAAGCAGAAATAGTGTGGTAATGAGGTGTAAACGATTTCATATTATTTTCAAAGTACCAACCATCTTTATTTATACTTTCCTGTATAGCTTTATCTATTTTTTCTTTTATTAAACCATCATAATATATTTTATTTATAATTCTGTTATTAGAATAAAGATAATTTGTAATGTATTGCCAATGAGCTGATGCAATAATTGCCCTATTTTCTGTATCTTTAGCTTTTATGCCTTGTTCTAAATATGCTGACATTAAATCAAGAACTCTTTCTTTTTCAATATATGTTAATACTTCTTTATTATTCTCCATCAATCTAATAATTAATAAAAAAGCTTCTGCATCATTAAAAGATTGAGTATACGAAGGTCTTCTACTAATTTCCCTATATGCTTTAATTATTGAATCATGAATAATGTCCTGGTTATTAGTGTATTTATAGTAAGAAGCTAAAGACATCCATTCTCTTGCTGTAACAGGTTCTTTAAAATCTTCTATTCCATAACTAGGACTCATATATTTTAATCCATATTGATCAAAATGTTTTGAATACCGGTTATAGAAAGGTTTTACATATTCATCTAAATTACTTTCTTCATTAACAAAAGCACTAGCCAAACTTACTGGCAGTAATACAAATATTAAAAATATTAATACTATCCTATATACTCTCATAAACTTCTTCTAATTTCTTTACATGAACAGGCCAAGTATATTCATTTTCTACTATTTGTCTACTCTTTTTACCCATTTCTTTAGATAAATCATTATCCTGTATTAATTTTAACATTTTTTCAGTTAAATCTTGCATATTTCCTGGTTCAATTAAAAACCCATTCTGATTGTCTCTACAAACTGTACGTACGCCTGGCAAGTTAGAAGCAATAACTGATTTTGCAAAACTCATCGCTTCGACAAGAACTAACCCAAAAGCTTCACCAGAATCCACGGAAGGTAATACAAAAAAATCACAATTTGCATAATATTCTTTCAATTTTTCATCTGACACACGCCCAGGAAAATTAACATTATCAATAATCCCTAAACCTTTGGCTTGTTTAATATATTCTTCCATCATATCTCCACCCCCAACAATATTTAATTTGATATCATTTACTTTAGACAAAACCTCTTTAAAGGATTTTAATAATATATCTACACCTTTAAAATTATGTGCTTTATCTAAAGCACCAACAAAAAGAATATTCTTATCTCTTGTTTTTTCTTTCAACTCAGGTAAATTAAATTGTGAACCAAAAGGAATCTCAATAAATTTTTCTTTATTCTTTTCAAAGTACTTCTTAATTGATAATTGACGAACATAATCTAAGCTACTAACAACTATTTTACTTGATGAGTTTAATAAAGATTTTAAAATAATTTTATCTGGTGTCATAAAAAGTTTAAAAAACAAATTTTTAGGAATAAATTCCATATGACAAAAAACTACCAACTTTTTTATTAATCCTAACTTTTTTGCTACCCAAACAATTTCTGTAGCACCAAAAAAAGGATGGTGTAATTGTACAACATCAAATTTCCTCAACCTATATATCAACTGAGGTAAAAAAGCAGCATTACCAAATTTAATTAAAGATTTTAAATATATTACATTAAAATTAAAATCCTGTTCTTTATGAGAATAATTTGGTGTAAACACTGTAACTTCATACCCTAATTTAGCAAGCTCTTTAGCTTGCTCATATGCTACATTTCCCATTCCACCTTTATATGGTGGAAATCTACAAACAACATGAGCTATTTTCATAATGGACTTTTAATATTTTTTAAGCTTGGATTAGTTACTTTAGTGTATATCTGTGTTGTACGAATATTTGCATGTCCTAATAGTTCTTGCACATAACGTACATCTACCCCATTTTCCAATAAATGTGTTGCAAATGAATGACGCAAAGAATGAAAAGTTGCTGGTTTATTTATTTTAGCTGATTTTAATCCATTTTCAAAAACTTTTTGAGCTGTTCTTTCAGATAACTTACCACCTCGTTCACTTTCAAAAACCAAATCTTTCATCTGCTTGTTCATCAAAAAGTTATTCAGCTCTTCTTTAATTTTAGGAGATAGAATTGTTATTCTATCTTTTTTGCCTTTTGCTTGTTTTAAATGAATTGTTAATTCATTTAGATCAACATCTTGGACTTTTAAATTAATTACCTCACTTATCCTTAAGCCAGCACCATAAACCAAAGAAATCATTAATTTATGCTTACCATTCCTAATATGACTTAATATTTTTTCAATTTCACTATGTGATAAAACCACCGGCAATTTTTTACTTGTTTTAGAAAACTTCAAATCTATTTTTTCATTATTCTTCAGAATATCTCTATAAAAAAATTTAATAGCATTTAAATATAAATTTATAGTTTGTCCTGAATTGCCCTTGTTCTGTTTATTCAATAAAAATTTTTTTACTTTTTCAACTGATTTTAAGTCAACAATACCCTTATTAGTATTTAAAAAATTAAAATAATCTTTCAAACAACCTGAATAGCTTTTTATGGTCTTTTGACTATAATTTCTTAACCTTAACTCGTCTTTGGTTTTATTTAAATATTTTTCAAAATCAAATTGCATATTTTTTAAAAAAAGATTATAATAAAATTATATATAGATTAATTATACGATACATTCGTATACAGTACAAATAAAGGTCATTATACGAATTGTTTTCATATATAAACCAGTTGTCAAAAATATCGTTCGCTCGCCTTCCACTTCGTTCCAGTCTTGCTCCTCAATTTTTGACAACGCCGACGGATAGGCTTGGGCCTTCTAGAGGCTCACGATTCTTCTGACAACAACGGATAAGCGGCTCGCCCAGATCCTGCACTCACCCTGCTCGGCCCAAACCTAACTCAGTCCTTTCCTTAGTCTGTAAGCCTTCGGCTTACATCCTGCGGAAAGTCCTTCGTTAGGCTTCGCCTATCCGTCGGCGTTATACGACATAATAAAAAGCCTCTATATATTTTATTAATAATTTTGGTAATTTATTGTCGGGTCGACGTATAAAGATAATTCTATATATTTTAACATTAATTAATAACGCAAAAATTTTATGGAGAAAGAAAACGCAGGCGAAATATCGCCTCAAAATACAATAAATGATCTTATCGCTTCCAAGCCGGAACTAAAAGCTGTTGCAGATAAATACACTGGCGAAGGGTACGGCAATCCACCAGAAAAAGTGTTGGAAATACTAAGGGATCAAAATAAATAAATTACCAAAATTTATAATGAATCGGCTTTTAGATTACGTCGTATAACACCGTATATCTGGCTACAGAGAATCGACATTAATTAAATCCTTAAGGAGTGTCCATTCTCTTCCACCCAAGTCCCCCACTAATTTTTGTGGGGTTTGGGTGGAGTTTTGGTGTTAGATATATCCTTTTTCATTTATTGAGAGCTACTACTTTTAATATAGGAAAATTAGTGCCAAACCTCAGATGCACACATACATTAGCAAAATTGTGCTAATTTTTATTACTAATTTAACAATATGAGAAAAATAATCATTTTAATTATTGTAATTGTTATTATTGGTGGTGGTTTTTGGTGGTGGCAACAATCTTCAGTTACTACACAGAACAATCAAACTAAAAACTGGCAGACTTACCAAAATAATCCGTATAGGTTTAAATTTGACTATCCAAAAGAATGGAATGTCACGAAAATTGAGGGAAGTGATACTTGGTTTATTAATAAAACGATATTCACAAACAAAGGCATTATGCCACCACCATTACTTTCTATAAGTATTACCAATAAAGATGTGTACCATAAAAAAATAGAAGCCATAGCAATAGAATATAAAAATATTAAAAACATGACCGTAGATAATTATTCTGCCGAAAAACAATCTTATTTTAGTAACATGTTAAATGATGATGTATATCTAATTAATATTGAAAAAGATGATAATATCTATAGCATACAATCTCAAAATGATGATGATATTTTTCAATACTTAGTAGATTCTTTCCAGTTTATGGACTAAAAAATAGCCCAACTGTCACCTAACACCATATATACGGTTACATTATCGGAAATATACTGAATACATGATATAATAAAAATATATAAATTAAACAAAATCTATGCTCAAAAAAACAATTTTAATGACAACCATATTTGCTATGGTTTTTTGTTTCTCTGCAACTGTATCCGCAGAAACAACAGAAACTGTAGACGAACCAGAAGAAACCACACTAGAGGTCACTGAAGAAGATTTAGATATTGGAGGAACTTCTTGGTTTCACAATGCTTGGAGAAATGTAAAAATATTTGTTACAAAAAATCCAATTAAAAAATCTGAATTACAATTACAACAAGCCAGTTCTCAGTTATTAAAAATCCAAAAATATTTAGATGAAAACCCAGATGATGAAAAAGCTGAAAAACTACTAGAAAAAGTAAGCAATAAATATGATGATTTAATGGAAAAAGTTAATAGTAGAGTTATGCAGGCTAAAGAAAATAACCCTGATGCAGAAAAGTTAAATAAATTTTTAGATAAATACTCAGATCATCTATTAAAACATCAAGAAATAATGCAAAAACTTGAAACTCAAGTTCCTGAACGGGCAATGGAAAAAATACGTACCCAACGCGAAACACACTTACAACAGTTTAGCCAAACAATGATGAAATTAGAAAATAAAGAGCAGTTTGCTGAACGATTAAAAAACACTATACAAAATAGAACATCAAATGCAGTAAGAAGAGCGATACAATACAATTTTGTTGAAGAGTTGCAAGACGCTACACCAGAAGTTGGAGAAGAAATACAAAACAAGCTAAACGAAATAAAGACAGAAAATAAAGAACTTTGGCAAGACATACAAGATAAAAAGAAAGAACTTATCAAAGATAATGTTGAAGTACGCGCCCAAATTAGAAAAACACGTGCAGAAGGAATAGAAGAACTAAACCAAATAAAAAACTCGTCAAGAAAGCAAAATAATCAATAAAACATATACTTAAAAACCAGCTTTTAATTTAAGCTGGTTTTTAGATATTTAATTTTAACAATTTAAAATATTAAATCTTGCCACAATCTAATTATCTTCTTTGTTTGTATATCGCCATCAAAGTTTTCTTTTACAAACTCTTGTGCTTTGTTCCCCATCTTTACACCTAATTTACTATCTTTTAATAGAGTTATTACTTTATCTATCGTTTGTTTTTGGTTGTTAATCGACACTAAGAAGCCTGTTTCTTTGTCTTTAATAACGTCTTTAGCTCCTGTAGTTGCATTAGCAACACAAGGTGTACCACTAGCTCCTGCCTCTACTAAAACCCTACCAAAACTTTCAGATAATGATGGTAAAACAAATATATCGGCTAATTGATAATAGTTTGTTAGGTTATCATAATCTACTTTACCCAAAAATTTCACACTATCCTCTAATTTTAATTCTTTTACTTTTAATTCTAAATTTATTTTTTCACTTCCCTCACCTGCAATTAAAAACCTAACATCTGTATATCCTTTCTTAATTTCTTTAAATACTTCTAAAAACCAATCTAAGTTCTTTACAGTTTCAAGTCTTCCAACAAACAATATATTTTTATTTGGATATTTCTGTTTTAACTCATACACACGTGTTTGATCAAAAGTTAAAAACTTACTTAAATCTGCAGGAGTTGAAATAACATAAACCTTATCTTTTTTAATACCTTCTTTAACTAATTTTTCTTTTATCCTTTTTGAAACAACTCTAACAGCATTAGCTCTACGAGATAAAAATTTACTAAATATCAAAAGAAAATAATTGTGCCATTTTTTTTCTAAAGCATCTTTGTTTCCCCAAAAATCTCCATGAAAATGCATTAAAAACTTTACTTTAAACCTTACTTTTAGAAACCAGGCAGGTAGAGCAGTAAATATATCCCCTATTACTAAATTAAAAGGTGAATTCTTGTATATTCCTTTACCAATCATATATCCACTGAAAAAGAACCCCCATCGAGTTAATGAATTGGTTGGCCAGACAAAAACATTCTTAGACAACTGCTGTTTTTTAAATCCTTTTTTACAAAAAACAACAATATTTAATTCATCACAAAACTCACTATAAACCTTATGGCGTCTAACTGCATCACCGCCACTTTTGGTAGCACCAAGCAAAGTCTTATCCATTGAAAACATTAATACTTTCATATATATTAATCTTCTTCTAAAAGAACCTCTAAAGTTCTTTTAACTAATTCATCAAAGTTAAAACATGGAAGTTTTGGTGTTGGATGTTCTGTAAGCCTTTTTCTTAGCTTATTATCCTCATCTTCCCAAATTCTAGTAATAGCTTTTAACCATCCTTCTTTGTTGCTATATTCAACCAGCAAACCATTAATTTCATGATCAATAATTTCAGGATTACCACCTCTATTTGAAACAATAACTGGGACATTGCAGAACATAGCCTCTAGTATTAAATGTGACAAACCTTCATATTCAGTATTTAGTAAAAACATATCTGCTGCCTTGAAATACAATAAAAGTTTTTCTTGTGACATACGACCAGGTAAAAAAACTTTTTCAACTAAGTTTAAATCTTGAACGATTGTTTGATATTTTTTTAATTCTGGTCCATCACCAACAATGATTAATTTAAATTCTGGATTTATTTTCAACAAGTCAGGCATGAGTTTGATTAAAAACTCAAAACCTTTCCAGGGGACTAGACGACTAACTGAAACTAAAATATTCCCAGAAATTCCTATTTTTTTCTTTACTTCACCTTTAGAAATATCTACAGCTTCTGGTAACGATATGCTGTTATATATAACCTCCACCTGTCCTTCTTTTGCTCCCCAACCAGTTACTATCTTTTTTAAATAATGAGAAGGAACAATAACTTTATCAGCAGCTTTAACAACAGCTTTCTCTGCTTTAATAAGTAATCTAGATTTTCCAATTATTTTTTCCTTATATTCTGGCTTTATTTGCCATTCTTCAATCCCTTGTTCGGTTTTGTGTGTTAATCTAGCTTGTTCCCAAGCATAATCACCAACAACTTTAACAATTAACCTCTTTGCTGTAAGTCTAGAAACGAAAAGGCTTGGCCAACCAGATGCTACTGGTCCTTGAGCATAAATTACATCATAGTTATATGATCGAATAAACAAATGTATGAAGTAGAAAAGATACCTCAAAAGCAAAGGCCAGCGCGAACTAACTTTAGTTATTTTAAAATCTACTTTTGGTTTTCTTTGGTGTAAATGCCCATAAGTTAAAACCCTAACTGTATATCCTTTTTTGTGTAAACTTTTAGCTAAATTTAAAGAATAAGTGGCTGGGCCACCTGATGTTGGAGGGAATATGTCTGCTGCTATAAATATTTTTTTATCTTTATTCATATTCTTTAAAAGTTACATATTTGTTCATAAAAAAATTCCAGAATAAAACAATAATAGCTGCTATTGCCTTAGAAAGCAAGTACCATACGCCTATCCATTCAGTTAACGCATACATAACACCTAAACTGATCAATAGCCCAGCAATACTGACTAATACAAAGCCAATAAACTGTTTTGTATGTTCTTTACTCTTATTCTTAAATGTCCAATATTTATTAAGAAAATAGTTATTAATTACAGCTACTATAAAAGATATTGTAGCAGCCACAAGATAATGTATACCTAAAAATTCAACCAGGATATATAGCCCACCAATATCAATAATAGCTCCTGTTGTTCCTACCACACAAAATTTAAAAAACTGTTGCCATCGAAGAATAGTTCGATGCCAAATAATTTGCCAAATTAATTTAAAAACATTTTTTAACATAATTCTTTAAATACTTTATTCATTTGCTCGCTAATCTTATCCCATGTATATTTTTCCTTTACCATCTTTTTTGCATTACTCACCACCATATTAACTTCATTAACATTATTCTCATCTAAAATATATCTTATCTTATCTGCAATACTTTCAGGATTTTTAACTTTACAAAACCAACCTGTTTCTTTGTCTTTTAAAAAATCCAATATTCCACCAACTGGCGTAGCTATTATAGGAATTCCTGCTGCCATTGCCTCTGGAAATACATTGCCAAATCCTTCCGAAAGCGACGGCCTACAAAATACATCAGCTTGAGCATAATATTTTAATGTTTTTTCATGCTCTATCTTTCCTAAAAAAATATTGCTCTCTAAATTTAATTCTTTAGCTAATTTTTCTAATTGTTTTCTTAATGGGCCATCTCCAGCAATTCTTAAAACAATCTGTGGATCATTTAAAAGACTAACTGCTTTGATTAAATCTTCAACTCCGTTTTTTTCAACTAATCTAGATGCTGTAAAAATCACTTTATTTCCCCCATCTTTCTTTTTATCAATCTCACTAAACTTTTTAAAATCAACTCCATTAGGTACAAGAACGATCTTTTCTTTTTTAACACCTAGATATTCTGCCCAGTTACCAAGAAAACTACTAATTACTGTTACTTTATTTACTAATTTAAAATATATTTTGTATGCTGGTAAAAATATCTTAAATCTTTTCAAACCAGTAATATATTCTATTGGATCTCCTTCTTGTAAAGTTAAAACCACTTTTGCTTTTGTGAATATTCTAAACAAAGCAGAAAAACTAGAATAGGCTGCCATGATTGACCAAACAATCGAATACCTATTCTTTAAGTGTAATCTTAGAGCTTTAAAAAACCCAAAAAACGTAAATATATACTTATCTATTGTCTTATGCCCAACCCCAACCCTATATACACCAATACCGTCTATTTGCTCGTATTTGGGTAATTTCCTGTCTAATCTAGCAGTTAATACATCAAAAGTAAAAAAACCCTCTAAACGGCTTGAGATCTCTTTTATAGCGACCTCAGCTCCGCCTATATAGGGTAAATACGTTAAACTTAAAACTAGAACTTTGGGTTTAGTTCTTTGCTTTTCAGACATAATTTCAGTAAGTTATCACACCTACATTTTACAATTTAAACACCCTTTTGGCAAACAATTTTTGATTTTTAGCTTAAATTAGTATATATTTAAAACATACACATATGAATGATAAAAAAACAAAAATACTCTACCTTGTTACTCAAACTGATCCAGGTGGAGCACAAAAATATATTCATGACTTAGCTTTAGGTTTAAACAAAGATCGATTTGAAGTTGAGGTTGGTGTTGGTGAAGGAAAAGAAGAACAATGGATGATAGACTTAGAAAAACAAAATATCAAAGTTCACAGATTAAAACATGTTGTAAGAAACCTAAAACCAATTAATGATTTTTTATCTGGCTTTGAAATATATTCTTTACTAAAACAAATCAAACCAGATGTCATTCATTTAAACTCAAGTAAAATTGGTGCAACAGGTGCAGTTGTTGGGTGGATTTACAAAAAGTTGAAAAACAGAAAGATGAGGATAATATATACTGTGCATGGTTTAGTTCTAAACGAACCACTACCCTATTGGCAAAGGACATATTACAAAACATCTGAAAAAATATCTGGCAAATGTGAAGATAAGATAATATGCGTATCAAATTTTGATAAACAATCTTGTTTAAAAAACAAAATTGCTAAACCTAAAAAACTAATCACCATACATAATGGTATTAATTTGGATAATTTAAACTTTTTATCTAAACAAGAAGCTAAAGAAAAATTACAAATTACAAACCAAATAATCGGAACTATTGCCAACCTATATGAAACTAAAGGTTTAATATATCTAATCCGTGCAGCTAAGATATTAGTTGATAAATACAAAGATTTGAAGTTTATTGTAATTGGTCAGGGAGCCTTAAAAGAGAGTTTAGAAAAAGAAATTAAGAAATTAGGATTAGAAAACAATTTTAAATTAATTGGACAAAAAAACAATGCCCAACAATATTTACCTGCTTTTGACATATTCTGCCTTCCATCAGTTAAAGAGGGTTTATCATATACATTAATTGAAGCTTTAGCAGCTGGTGTACCCATTGTTACAACTAATGTAGGTGGTAATCCTGAAATTGTTAAGGATAATGTTAATGGAATTTTAGTAAAATCAAAAAGACCTCTAGATTTGGCTGAAGCAATTGAAAAAATATTGGAAGACGATAATTTAAAAAATGTATTTAAAGAGAATAACTTAGAAAAAGTTAAACAATTCAGTTTAAATAAGACTCTTAGAGAAACCGAACAGATATATATTTAACATATATTTAAAAAACAAAGAACGTTCTTGAAATAAGAACGTTCTTTTAATTTGTTTTATTGTCTTTTATTAACTAGCTGTCTTCGTTAAAACAGTTTCTAAACCAGTGATATTAATACCATCAGCGTAGTCTACATCGGTTTGAATTATAAATTCTGATCTAAGCCCGTTATTAGTAAAAGCAGACCAATTACTAAATGCTCGTTTTGCATTGCCTGCAGTTATATAATATATATCTCCAGAACCAGCATATTGAATCAAAGATCCAATTGGATGTTTACTAGAATCAGTTAAAGGATTAGATACAGCTGTATCGGCATCATAATCTGGGAAAGCAGTGGTTAAAACATCAACCACCTTGCTTGACCAATTAGCACCATACAAATTCATAGCTGCAGCTTCAGAATCTACCCAGCGTAAAACACCACCTGGCTCAACAGCATATACTTTTGGATCAGACATAATCTTAATTAGATTAGTACCTGGCCTCATAGTAACATTGCCACCAAGCTGATAAGAGGATAATGCCTCTTGAGAAACAGCTTCTACTCCTGAAAAATCTGTATACCAACTATTGTACGTTTTTTCATCAGGAAAGGCATAGCGTTTACCGTCGTTTGCATAATATACACTTTTACATGAGTGGTTAACACCAGCACCTGCAGGACATTCAAGTTTAATTAAACTTCCAGCATCTTCTTCTGATATTGATGTTTCTTGGCCAAAAACGGCAAAAACAGTAAAGTGAGCTACATCAACTGAAATACTATTATTAGCCACATCTACTGTACCACCAGTTAAAACCCATGCACTAGTTGCAGGATCCCAATAATATATTTGCAAAGTACTTTCATCTAAATCTGCTATATCTTCATCTGTATACCCAAACGTTAATGTTACATCATTATCAAATTCAGTTATTTCTGATCCTTCAAAAGTCAAACTAAATTCATATGTTTGACCAGCAACAGCTGAATATCCACTTCCTAAAGCAGTATATCCTGAACTTAATCCTGGTGTAATTTGAGCTGCAATATCTCCACTAGCTAAACCTGCTGGAACCTGGACAGCTGCCTTACTATCAGATGTTGATAGTGAGCCACCACTTGAGCCTGCAATAGTTTTACTAGCTCCTGAAGTATCTGGAGTTTCAGCTTCAGGTTCCAGTGTTGTTGCTGGTGAAGAACCACCAGGGGAACTACTAGATGGTGGACTACCAGAGGTACCAGAACTACATTCAGACGCACTAGGAGTAAAAACTATTGTTTGATCCGAACCAGTAACACTAAAGGTTACATAAGATTTTGATGAATCACATACAATTTCTGCACTCTGATCATTTGCCAAAACATAACGATTATTAGACGTTAAAGTAAAAGATCCAGTATCAGAAACTGTAATACTGATTGTACCAGCATTAACTGTCATTGTGCTATAACTAGCACCACTATCCAAAACCAGTGTCATTGACGGGCTACTCAAAACAACATTTGTATCTGCTGTCGTGCTAACGTCATTTGCTGCTTGTGCAAAGCCAATTGGAACTAAAAGTAAAGACAAAATAACAATATACTTTAATTTCTTCATAAGTTTGTCATTTAAATTGATTTATTAAATTAGTCTTTACATCTTCCAGCCACGACTTTTAGACCAGTTCCGACTGTGTCAATATATACTTTAAATGGCTTATTTTCTCGCCATAATTCTAAACAACCAGGGTTAACTACCGCATCACCTGCTGCGCCTCCTCCAACAATTACTGTTGAAGTTGCTGTACCTGCCGGGGCACCTACCCAAACACTACCAGTAGTCGTTGCAGTTGTTGTGTTCATAACACTTACACCAGCTATAGTCATTGTGCTATAAAAAGTGGCAGCTCCAGTGAAAAGTGATGTGCTTGTAGCTTGTAAAGCACCGTCAATATATGATACTCCAGCAACATTCATAGAACCTGAAACAAATAAATCACCTCCACTAAAATCCATATTAGCATCATTACTAAAAGGAACACCAACAAAAGCATAAACACTAGTAGTAGCCGAAGTAGAAGTAGCTGTAGTAAAGGTTGCTAAACCAGTTACATCTAAAGTTCCAGTTGTTGATAAATTTGCACTTATTGTTGTAGCTGCGAAAGCAAATCCTCCAAGCAATAAAGCACAAACAAATACACTTAAAATAATTGATGTTGCGTTCTTAAAAAGTTTTCTATAAAATTCTTTCATAAGTTTGTTTTATATTTCTCAAAATTAGTTAAAGTTCTTTTTAATATGCATCATTAAAAAACTCTTTAAAATATTTTGATTATTTAATATTTTTTAAAAATTCGACCTTTTTTTAAAAAAAACAAAAAAAAAGTATCAATTAAGATACTTGTTTCATTCAATATACATTATATTTTGTTTTAATTCTTTAAAAATCACAAATTTAAGTTTAAATTAAACCCAGACTATACTAAATTT
>Ga0208904_1001439_pt1 | contig 16282 bp, 24 predicted proteins | sample AntAceMetag02UKB_FD_184774 | JGI IMG/M metagenome (GOLD analysis project Ga0208904, IMG submission 184774) | Saline lake microbial communities from Ace Lake, Antarctica - Antarctic Ace Lake Metagenome 02UKB (SPAdes) (version 2) | ecosystem: Environmental > Aquatic > Non-marine Saline and...
TAGTATAAAAAGCTTAGACAAGAACCAACAGAAGCAGTAAGAAAAAGAGAAAAAATAAAGTGGTGATTTAAAATGAATATAACATTAGAATTTGAAGTAAATGACATGGGAACAAGTTATCAACTTGTCAATAAGAATCTAAACAAGGCACATTTCTTTAAGAACTCTTTGGTCTTTACAAAAGAAGACTATGAAACAGTACAAGGGGTACATACAAACGATGAAGATATACCAAAAGAATTGATTGAACCCTGTTATATCTGCAATGCAAAAGCTAAAACAATAAATGTATGTGAAGAATGTACAAAAGAATTTGCACATAAAGGATTCAAAGCAGCAGTTGGAAAAATGCAAGAATCAATAGGCAATCTACAAATCAATTATAATAATGGTGATGAACATGGAAAAGATACCGAAAAGAAGGAATGAAACTATTATGTGGATAGCAATAGGTATTGTTATTATACTAAGTTTTGTAGAGGTATTTTTTTAATTTTATTACCTCGTTTTTTGATTAAACTTTTTCCACACTCATAGCAGAAAAAAGTTTAAAACCACTTTGTTTCTTGTCCTTTTCCTTTTTTCTCAAACCAAAAGTCGTCAGGGTTTGTTTTCTTACTTGGTTTTTCAAACCATACTGTTTCGCCACTACCTTCGCCCATTCCTAAATTTTTCTGAATGTTAGATAGATCTTTCTTTGCTGTTTTCAGATTTTTATATCCTTTCTTTCCACCAGCTTCTAATTTAGCAACAAAGCTTTTTACCTTTGCTCTGTTTTCAGGTGAATGTAAAGTATCATAATATTCTCTTGAATCAGAAGATGTCTTTTTCAATCTACCAATGAACTTATCAGATTTCTTTATTTTTCTTTTTACATCTGAATCTCTTGAAGGTTCACCCTGTGAAATATCACTTGCGATACTCTTTAATTCAATATCTTCATCTTTCATTTGTAATCACCTTATAGTTTAGCTTTTTTTAATCTGCTATCTACTTCATCTTTTTCTTCATCAGGGATATAATCAAAATAATCCATAAGGATATTATATCCAGCTTTGTAATCAGGTTTTGGACTTTTTGTAATTTTAGATATTGTTTTTATTTAATCACCTTTGGATTCAACAATTATAAGTTTTGAATTTTTATGTGTTTTCTTGTAATTCTTTTGAATTTTCTTTGCATTGTCTATCGTTACTTTTCCAACAGGATAAAATCCTAAATCTTCAACACGCCTTAATCTGTATTTTCTAGAAATAGGTACTCGATTTATCCAACTGTATTTTCTAGAAATAGGTACTCGATTTATCCAATGTGGATTACTTGTAACTTTTGAAATTGTTTTTCCCATAGTTCTTTCACCACTCTTTTTTGGTACGCTTTTATATATAAATATATTGTTATTTTATCCATGTACTGAATATTCCCATAGTCAAATCGGTACATGAAATAACTAATAAAGGTAAGATAATTGTTGCAAATATTAATAAAATATTTTCTTCTGTTTCTGAACCTCTGCATTTTTCATTGTAACAGCCATTGTTGCATGATACTGTTTCCAATCTGTAATATGATAAACTGTTTATTGACAATGTATATTCTTTGAATAAATCATCACCTAGACAGTAAGTGCTAGTTGCTTCACCCCAATTTGTTATATCACCACCAAATCCTATTGCAAAATCTGTTGTGAAAATTGAAGCATTTTTTAATGTTCCAATATCTCCAAAACCACAGGAAATATTGAAATCAAATGATTTGTTATTATCTAAAACACCAAATGTAATTCCAATTTCATGTGCTGTATTAAGACTTATTGGTGATGTGTTTGTATTCCATACAGCAGTTGAACCTGATTGTTGAATTGAAAAATTACAGCCAACTGATTCTGTTATTCCTGTTATATTGAAAGTAAATGTATTAATCAAACTTGTAACAATAGAATTGTTTATTGGAACTGTAATTTGCAAAACAGAATCCAACGAGGGAATGTATTGTTGTTCTATTGGACTTTCTGTAATCAATTTATCATGGGTATAATAATCTCTGTATATTCTTATGTTATCTGCTGTTGCTCCGTTACTTTCCCATGAAGCTATACCATAACTATTTCCGTATGAAAAATTTTGTGGAAAATTTAATGGTGAAGTTTTTTGATAATTATAAAGTGTTCCAGCTGTATTCAATACAGCAGAAAGGTTTGCTCTTAGTGTATCTGAATCTATGTATTGATACCAACCATCATAATATGATTTTTCACCTGTTATCAATCGTGGTGTACCATCTGTATATTGTGTAGATGTACATGAAGCATTATTTGAGTTAAATGTCATTCCTGTTGTCCATCTTGTAATAAACATACCAACACCAGCTGATGTTTCTTTTGCTGTTTCACTAACAATAAATGAAAAGACAGCAGCAAAAGCTGTATTAGATTGTGCTGTTCCCTCAAAAGATACCCTAATCATATCACCTGAATAGTTTAAAGGTTCAGGAGGTTTTGCTATTGTATATGTTAGTGAATTATGTATTCCACATGAACCACTAGATAGACCACTTGATTTTGTACAAATTCCACTACCAGCTGTCCATGCAGATATACCAATATTCATATCAGATATATCATTACAATCTTCAAAATGTAAATATGCTTTATTCAAATCAGAATCATTAAAGATAGTAACAACGCTGTCATTAGCCCAATACATAGTATAGTTATGTGTAATACTTGGAGAAATACTTTTTATTGTTCTGAATATTATGTGGCTTCCGTTCTTGAAGAAAGAAACATTTTCTGAATTATTGAAAACTAATCTTGCTCCATTTGTTTGTGTATAATTTGTTGTATCAATCGGAAGTGAAACTGTGGTATTAACAAACATTGTCATTGAATCATTTAGATTTTCAATTCCAAATGTCTTTCCGTAACCCCACGATACATTCCACCATTCCCATTCATCTTGGTAAATATCCGTAGTGTTGTAAGTTACAGATTCATTTTCCTTTACATATTTTGAATCAATATATGTACTTGGGGTAATTATTGTAATTGTTGGATTACAAAATTCATAAATCATTATGAACTTATCTATATCTTGTTGAACATCAATTAATTTTGTAAACAAAGTATCAGCAGTACTGTTTGATAGACTACTCAACGAACCAGCATTTTTAAGATAAGGTATTATATCAATGGATTCTGTGTTTTCACCAAACTTTATTTCACCACTTGTAACCTGTTTTATTTTAATACATGACAAACTTGTAATATCAAATTTCTCTAAACTTTTCCATATCTTTGTTGGAACATTAACATATCTCACTATGTAAGTTTCATTACCCCTTATTATTGAAAAACTTGATTTGTTATCTGAAACTGTTTCACTTGTTGCTCTTGTTGCATATACAGGTGTTCTTACATCTATTGATGAATTGTAAAAATATTCTGTTGAATATGTAAGACCTATTGTTGAAACCAATATCAACAAAGCAAATATCTTTATTATATTTCCATTCATATTTTATCACCCAATTATAATGGTATTACTGCTTCGATTAATGGTATGCCTATTACTGATAATACAGCAATCATAAATATTACTGAAAAGATTACTGTGAAATAATTTAGAATAGCAAAAGGTGTTTCAGAAGGCTGTAATGAAAACATTAAACCAACTATTGAATAAGCACATTGGAAAGTATCACCTGAATCGCAACCATACGCAACATCTTCTAGTTCATTATACTGTTGAGTAATTGTTATGTTTCCAACTGTTGTTTTATTATTATTGATAACAATAGTATTGGACATATCAGCAACAGAAGGATTTAGAGATGTAATCATAGCGTATGTTGCAACTGAATATCCCATTATGAAAATGATATATACAACAATGATACCCATGAAGATATTGCCTTTACTTCCCATATTATCTATCTCCTTATTGTCCGAATAGACCTGAACCGACTACTGCTATGGCTATGATTCCAACTAATAAGAATAAAAGCAATGCAGAAGCTGGTAAGAAGCCACCGATTACTGCGATTGCAGTTCCACCGAACCAGCCTAGAATACCACCAAAGATACCCATTGTACTGAAACCGATGTATGTAACAGTAAATACCATGATGAAACCTAGGAACATATAGTTAGTGAATAATCCCAATAAACCATACATCACATCAATAGGATTATTTGAATCTTCACCTAACATATAATCAACATCATCATTTACATCACCAGCATAAGAACCATTTGTTGATACTTCAAATATATTTGTACAAGTATCTGCTTTGGAACAAAAACTAAATGCTCTAATGTATATTGATTCGTTGTAATCCATTATTTGAGGGTGTTTTGAAAGACCAAACACATAGGGTAATCCTGATTTGTACAATAGTTTCATTTCACATTCACCATTAAAATCAGTTCTACAACTTTTTTCACCCATTGCAGTTACAACAACATTTCCAACTCTTACACCATCTGTATCTGTTTGAACTCTTGCAGTAAATGTAAGTTGTTTTACATCAACATCAACTTCAACTGTGTAATTTCCATCAAAACCAGCACATGAAAAACCTGTTGTTGAAGCTTCATCTGAATCATAGTAATCACTTATTCCGATTTGTCTTTCAACAATCTGTTTTACAGCTCCTGATGTTGTTACTGTAAGATTGTAAATTGAATTTGGCTGAATATCGTTGAAATAACAATATCCGTTAGTTGAATATGTATCTGTGTAACCATTTATTGAACATCTAGCATTATCAATATCTTCAACTGTATCTGATGTAATATGTAATACAAGATTCAATGGTCTTGTTTTTTGTAACATTATACCCAATGATGTTGGATTAAATATTGATACATTCTTTACATAATATCTTGAATATGTCTCTGCTGCTGGATCATAAAAAGAATATCCTGTTGGAGCTGTACATGATAAAATCTTATTTCCGTAACCATGTAATTCTAATGTTCCACCAGCATATTGTGTGTAAGAATAATTTAATGAATTATTTATTAATTCAATGTAAGCTCCTGTATCTGTTGTAATATCTGTACCTGATTCTACTTTTGGTGTAAACTTAGCAACAATCATGTGTCTAATGAAATTATATCTTGATTCCAATGTATTACTTTGTAATTTTTTCATTGGTGTTGAATCGTTTACACCAATAAATTCTTCATCAAATACCATGAAGTCAGGAGCATATCCGTAGTGCCATGTTATTTGTGAAATATCAAAATGTGGAATGTATGCCTGTGAATAATTATGTTCAAAACTTATTGCTCCGTTGTCGCATAGGACTTTTTCTTCATTCCATGCTGTTTCATTTTTTCCATAGAATAAACTCATATTCCAATAATCATTAGTTTCGCAAGTTCTAAGTGTTGTATACCAATATACACCTAAAAAATATTGTCTTATGACAAGTTCACCAGCATTATTTGAATCAACAGGTTCTATTGAAAATCCAATATCTGAAATTTTAGATGTATCGTAATATGTGTCATAGAAATCATAAGCCATAAGCCATTGTGTATTACCATCTGTTGAACCTCTTGAACCAGCGAATGATACTCTTGCTGTTTTTGTTGCTGAATCTTTGTACACATACCAACTTTGTTCATCATTACTTAATTCTAAAAAGTTATTTTCCCAACCATATTCTGTATCTGTAAAATCTGCATAACTATTATAGAATACAAAAGGTTCACTTGAATCTCCTCTCTGATTCAAAGCAACATCAGATGTTGGTGTTACCAATGATGAAGTGTTAATTGTATTTGCTGTTAGTGATTCTGATAAAGAACAATCAGTACCTAGACAACATAATACATTTGCAACAGGTTTTATTTTTCCACATTTTTCTGTACCTTCGTATGCACTTACAGTAAGTAAAGTTGAATCAACACCAAAAAGGCTGTACCATGTCAAAGCACTTAAATATGGCGAAGCAAAATCATAATCTGTTGGTGTACCTGATGATTTGTAAGCTTGTTTTTCAGCAAGAACTATTGAACCATCTGTAATTGTCATTGCATTATAATTAATACAGGCTGCTGCTGTTGATGTATTCAAACAAAATCTACCACCATCATAATGTGTTGCTGTTGTAATGTTTGGTTCTGCTGTACAAACTCTATCACCAATAGAAGGATAAGTGTAAACACCTGTTTGTTCAAATGAACGCCATTTATTAGAACCTGTTGTTTCAGATGACCAAAAAGTTTCATAATCATCTTGTCCAACTGAATCGAAATAAGTTTGATGTCTATAATTTGTTCCAGCTATATCACCATTATACTGCTGTGCAATTCCATCAATACTTAGTAAAGACCAAAGTTTTTCCTGTCCAACACCAGCTATGATAAAAGATTGACTTGCGATTACTGCATTTGCAACAGAATCTGAAATAACACTTTCCCATACAGGATAAATAGTACATGTAAATGTTGAATCAAATTGTGCTGCTGTTACTACCATTACATCATATTTTTGGAACTCACTTAATGCAACAGTATCTGTATAAGCATAAGTTACAAATCCATTGTATGCATTTAGAGAATCAAAACCCAATGTCTTTACTGTTGCATTTGTTAGGTTTTCCATTCCCAATGCAGCAGCTCCTGTAATTGTTCCGACAGAACCTTTATTATCAACAGGTAATGCGATTTCTAAATCTGTATTAGCAGATAAAGCAACATTTTCTATGATCTCATATTCAAAACCAATTAAATCTGCTGTCAAAGTTATTTCAAAATCATCTGCAATTAATCCTGTAAAAGTATGATTGTTCTTTGCTTCTAAACCACCACTTGTAAGACCATATTTTGCAACAAATCCTGATGTATTTGATACGCTTATGTTACATGGATTACAAAAATGTGCTGTTGTATAATCACTTCTGAAAAATGTTACATTCAAATCATAAGCAAAGCTTACTGATGTTAATATTAATAACGCAAATAGTATTCCCATTTTTTTCATGAATTATCACCTGATAGTAGTTTACTTCCGATTACACCAGCATATACAAACATAATCACTAGACCAAACCATAGGTAAGGTGTTACTGCAAGTACCATAAATGTTGCCGATATATAAAAAAATAGCAATAGGTATAATACTGCTGCAAATGAAACGCCAATTAGTTTCATAGGATTATTTGTACCATTTTCATAGCTCATGTTAATCAACTATTTCTTCTATTCCTTTTTATTTAAATATATTGCTATATTGAGTTCCAAAAGAGAATAAAACCAGCTTCAAAGTCATTATCATTCAAAAATTTATTAAACATATCCTTGTTCCTATTCATAAATTCTTTCTCTGCTTTTGATGTTCTTACAAACATATTGATTCTATCTTTTATTTTTGGATATCTTTCATCTAATTTATCCACCATTTTTAATGGTAATGATTGTTCAATCATTGTATCGCCTTCTATGATAACGCTTTTTATTTGCAAGAAATCAAAATACTGATTCATTGCAATTAAAATATATTTCTTTGTGGTTTCATATACAATCTTATGATTTATTTTTCGTGAATTTTTTAATCCTCTAATCTCCAATGAAAATGTTGTACTCACTTTATCAAACTTTGTTTTTATGATTGAGATTTCCATAATCATTGCAGAAGGTACACCAAAAATATGTTTCAATTTAGTATTCAATTCTTTCTCTGTATGTTTACCTTCAATCTCCAATATCAACATAAAATTCATCTCCTTTTTGATTATCTAAAATTGTTCTGCACAAAATTAAATCTTTTACACTACCTATTCCATAACTTTCATTTAGTATTTCATTTATTTCGCCACCTTGATTTCCTATACTATCTTCTGAATAGAAAACAAGATAGCATGAAGTAAATATAGCCACAATAAGAAATAATGATAGCAACAAATCCAAAGCCATGAACCTTGGAAAAGGTTTATCCTTTGGAATTGGGAATAAATGTGGAAGCATAATTGACATGATTAGGTACACCCTTTCATGCAATAATAGATCTTTTTTCATGATGTTTTCACTCTTAGACCTTTTTTCTTTAAAGGAATCTATAATTTCTCTTATATCTTCAATCAACCATGTTTTCAAAGTCATTTTAATCATTTTCCATAATTATATCTTGAATATCTGAAACACCATTTACAATATCATAGTATTCTTTTTCAGAAACCTTATAGTTCTTTCCTGTTGCTGTTTTAATAATATCTTCATAAAATTCTGCTGGTGGGTTTACTTCTTCTTCCGTATCATACAAAGGAAAAATAAGGTTTGGTCTAAACATTACAGAACCCATTGGTTTATCATGCCTATCTGTAATTTGACCTCTGCATAGTTTAGGGTGTTCATCAGAAGGCAATAATTGAGGATAAATAAATTTCTGTGTCATTCTTCGTGGTCTTTTATCCAAAGATGAAAGTAATTGTGCAGTCCAAATAACATCTAGACCTTTCTTTCTAGATTTTGCAAGAAGCAATGATGAACCTTTATTTACAGCTTTTTGTGATGTTCTACAATCTAGCCATGTCCAAAGTTCATCTGCAAGAAAAACACCATCGTTCATGTGATTCATTTGTCTAATTGCATAAACTCTTGTATGTGGAAAGTTCAAATGATAATTAGAATAAATTGTTTTTCCTTCTTCTAAAAGATACTTCAATCCAATATATGTAAGTGTTAAAGTCTTACCTGAACCTAAATCGCCACCTATTCCAATTAACATTTTTTATCACTCACATCGTATTCTAAAAATAAATATATCAATACATAGATACCAAAAATCAATGCTGCACAAACTGATGATGAAAATATAGCACAATCTCTGCTGTATGTTTGAATTGGACATGACAAAGGATTAAATAATGTATTTGCAATCAATCCTAAAACAACAATAGCAAAGACTGTTAATGAATCATTTAGAAAAATCATGTATTTGTTTTTGCACATCATTTTTATCACCATCATCTTTCATATAATCAACTAACCAAATAGGAAAAGTATATGTAAGACCATCACCTAATTCGCCACCAATTATCATTTTTTATCACTCTTGAATTTATTATATAATCCCATTTTCCAAAGACAATTTGCACAAGTTGTTTTTTCTAAATCTTTTGTAGATTTTGATCTCTTTACTTTCCATTGACTACCACAAAAATAAACAAATTTATCTTTCTTTACATCAAAAGTAAGTAAATGTATTACATCTTTTCTTGTCATTTAATCACCAAAGATTTTTCTCTTTATTCTTACCATGAAATCATAGAATACAAACATCATGATAAATATTTTATCTGTAATTCTCATGGTATCACTTCAAATATCCAAATTTATTTTTGATTCCTTGAACCAAAGAATTTTGAGATTCACCCTGTGCGACCATCTGTGTAATCTCTTTTCTTCCTTGTCTATCCAATGAAATCATCAATGTAATTATTTCATCATACAATGAACTTCTTACCATCGATTTATACCCTTTTGCTGCAAGATATTTATTTGTTGAACCTAGGACTGTTAGGTTTGAAATCATTGTAGGAGATAGCTGTGTAATATGTTTGATTTTATCAATATCAGATGTAAGCAAAGAAGCAACAATAAATGCTCTTGCTCTATCCGATGAATCTATCATATCCATTATATCAGCACTACTATCTTGCTGTGAACTTGCAGCGAAAACTTCTGCAAGTTTCTTCATTTGTTCTTTTTCATCATCTGTGTAAGGCTGTTTTGGTTCAGGTTTCTTCTTTATTACTTTATCCTTAGGCATATTAATCACCACATTAGGAAACTTGCAACTGCAATATTTCCAACTTGTTTTATTGGTTCTCTTACAACTTCTACAACCTGAATTGGTACATTAGGATTATACAATACTAATGTTCCGATTACACCAACAGCCAAACCCATTCCTAAACCAGCCAATAGAGTTGGATTTTTCCAATTAAATTTCATACTGTTTAGAGTTTGATGTGTTGCTTTTATGTCAGCTCCTTCTAAAATCTTATTCATTGTTTCAGGAGATATATCAGATTGTAATGCAGTTTTATTTTCATTTAGAAAATCTCTTAGAGAAACTGCTTTTACTCTATCATGATGTACAAAATAAGCAAACTGCTTAATTCCTATCATCTTATCTTTGAATAATATTGGTTCAACACCATCAACGTTATGGAATGAACCTTTTATTTCAACATTACCCTGTGTATCAGGTTTTAAATCGTACTTGTATATGGATTCACCATTGAAATACAAAGCACATGGTTTACCTTTTTTATTTATCCATCTGATTAAGGCAACCAAAATAAGTACATAAGGTACAGCCATAAAAATATAAATAAATGTTTCTTCACCACTCATTTTATCATCTCCCTTTCTGTTATCCTTGTCATTAATATTTCTGTTTTTATTTTTCTAAGCCAAATTAATCTTCTCTTGTTCCTGATTAATGAAGGCATAAACACAGTAATCATAAGAAAACTAAGTTGTAGAAATGCAAACCTATAATGAAATTCAAAATATCCATTCCAAAGCCACGATACAGCTTCAAACAGAAAAAATAAAATCCACGCCATTCTAACAATTTTATAATCATCAGCTGCTTCTCTAAATATAGATTCTCTAATCCTAATAATTTTCATTGGATTTGTGCATTTTAAATCTGTTGTATTCAGAAAATCTTTTACAAATCTTTTCACTTTATCTTTTCGTTTCATCGTTACCAATCCTTATTATTTTTCTTGAAATTAAATCTGATGAATTAAAAGCTCCGTCTTTAATTGCGACCATTTCAGTAAGTATTAACGCAAAAGCTATTCCCTTTAATGTTAATCCATAAGCTTTTACTCTTTTATCTTTTTTATTGTAACCAACTTCTGATACAATTTCTCTTGACTTTAACATTCTTAAATTCTTTGTAATTGATTGCATTGTAATATTAGGAAAATATGATTTTGACTTATTCATTAATTCATTGAAAGTAAAATTAGAAGGTAGAAACGACATAGAGAAAAGCAATATTTGTTCGTGATGTGAAAAGAAAACTATTTGTCTTTTCAAAATTGAATCCGTATTATCTCTAAGCAAATTCTCCAAAAGAAACACCTGTATAGAATAGGGTATATCTCATATATATACTTTATCAAATACAAGTTTCTTTTTATATGCTCTTTGTATCGTGTATGTATGCGTGATTAAAGAGCTATTGATTGCGACATAAACTATTGGAGCTGATAAAATGGCTGTATTGACAATGATTATAGGAGCTGTTGTTGGAGCTGTAACTGCTGCACTATTAACACCTGTATTTTACGACACACTAAATGCTGCTGGTATCAACGCAACAAGTAGAACCACATTGTTTGCAATCGCAAATGCAACATGGTATATGGTGTTTATCGCACTATTCGCTGGTGTTGCAAAACAGGTTTCTGCGTAAATTACGCTTCTGAAACACTAAGAGAAACCATATTGCAGATGTTTTCAAATCTGCAATATTAATTCTTTTCTTAAATTATCCCAAATATTTTTATTCCTAGTTTTAGAAAAAGTCTTTTTATTCCACGCATTTGTAGTTAAATCTTCATTCATCATTCTTTTATCATAGGGTGTTTTTAACGATTTCTTAATTGTTTTTTCATTCAATAATGTTTCTCTTTTAATTGCAGTTCTAAATTTTTCTAATCCTCTTTTCATTGTGATTGACTTTCCTTCTAATAAAGCCATAAACAACTCTCTTGGGTGTACATAATCCTTATCTTTCTTGTCTTTGAGTACAGGTATTCCTTTCATTTTGTATTTTTCACCAGCACGATACATCTTTGGAGCAAGTGGAAAGAAAGGTCTAACAGTATCTTCTAACGCCATTTTTCCCAAAGCATTTGAGTTTTCAAACTTAGGTTCAGATAGGTATGCTGAATCTGTATCTGCATAAAAAACAATATCTCTATCAACAGATTCTAAATATCCATTTAATTTTTTTCTTGCATAAGCACATACAAGAGAAGCATTAATTGGAATCATAAAGTTTTTTCTTGATACTTTTTCTGTATAAACAATACTACCATCTGCAACCATTGGTACAAAATTATTTGTTTTAATATATTTTTCTGTTGGGTTCATTGTATATTCTCTTGTAATTTGTTTCTGTCCAAACTTCCCATAGAGTGAATTGAGTAATAGTTTAGAAAGCATATATGAAACATCATCACCATCTTCTTTTGCTTTTCCTTTTCTTTTATAAAATTCATTTACATATGATTCAAATATGTAATCAACTTCTGATGTTTCAAAACCAACATGGTATCTTACATATTCACCTTTTTCTTTCATAGTTTCATATTCAGATGTTGTAATCCAAAGCTTTTTGTAACCTCTCATGAAATATGTCTTAGTATCTTTTTCAGGTATCAAAGGAAACTCTGATTTTTCGTTTATTGTTGCAAGACAGATTCCAATGGCTTCTTTTTTATGATTAAATGTTTTCTTCATACGACCAACAGGGAAAGGATTATCTTTCATAACCGAAGGGTACATAGAATTTATGTCATAGAGGTACATCTTTTTATCAGGGTTTAGATTGAATTGGTAGACTTCATTAATTCCACCATGATAAGTTGGATAGACAAGATTATCAGTTCTTCGATTATTCCAAATTCTATGTTTCTGATGTTTAAATCTGTAATTTTTTAATGCAGTTTGAGATGTTGTTTTTCCAATACAACCATCTAACCACTTGTTATATTTCCCTATTATATTGTATAGTGTTACACAATCCCAATAATTTCTTTCTTCTAGCTTATCCAATGATACTTTTGGGTGTTCATCAAATGATTCACAAAGTTGGGCTAATGGAAAAGGTAGTATAGAATAAGAATTTCTGAACTCATATTTTTGTAATGTATCTTTAATTCTTTTAATCATTGGAATAGCCATCATCAAAGAACCAGCTAAAATTGGCTTAGCTGATATGTCTTTTCTACCTTTAATATTATTGAGTAAGAACATACCATCATAATCTAAGAAATGAAAAAAGATAGGTATATCCTCATAGAACTCTAAAACATCTTCAATAAAATGATCTAAAAAATAATACTTTTTGTATTCTTCACCATTGTACATTCCTATCATGTAAAAATTAGTCCAACTTCTTTTTCCTCTAGGTGTTTGTGCTTCAATATCTGCCGTTGCATATTTCTTTAATAAATTCCTAGTTGATTTTAAGGGATAAAGATAATCTTTATCAAAGTCATACAAGAGAAACCACCTTATACTGTTATATCTGCTTTTGTATTCTGTGTAACTAAGTTCACATCTGCATTTCTAAAAAATATCTGAAACTCTTTGTAATTTGCAAATAGAGAACTACTTATTGAATCATAAGCTTGTTGGTAACATTCTATTAATGCTGATTTCATATTATCAGCTGTCCATACAACGAAAGAAGGATAGCTTCTTTGAAATGTATGTCCATTCTCTGCTTTTATTGTTACATTAACAATTACATTTACATAATCAATTTTATACTGTGAATAGAAAACAAGATACTTGTTCAATGGTTTTGTTCCATAACTTTTTGAAACAACATTGGATAAAAAATATTGTTCATAGGTATAATCCTCAACATCATAGCGATTTACAGGAATCATACCAGCTAGACTTACCTTTGATGTTGTATATCCTCTACGCCTTGATGAATATATTGAGAAATTAGAATCCAATGAAGGAATAGATTTTATTAATTGTTTTCTTATTTTCCTTTTGAATACACCAACATACCTATTATGAAATTTTGTTATCTTTTTCAATGTTTCAGGTTCAGGTTTATGTGTCCTTATGTTCCTGATTCTACGCCATGTTCTTGGAGAAATATCCATGTGTTCAGCCATTTCCGTATGTGTCCATTCTTTTTGCTCTCTTACTTTCTCCAATGTTTTCAAACTTAGCATAGATTCACCTTTTAATTACATCTTTCAATACAAAAGTATCGCTTGGGTACACTCTTTTCTTATTAATTGTACGAAGTTGAGGGTGTTCTGTAATAGTAGTTTTCTTCATTATGCCCTGTCCATTCATAAATGAATCTTTGATTGTCTCTGAATGTTCTAAACAATATTTCCCTAACAAATCATCACAAAAATAGATTCCATGAAACCCTTTTTTAGTACAACCTTGATATAAACAAATCATATTTTTCTCACCTGTCCTATTATTGAAACTAAACAAAAATAAAAAGAAAGTGGTTTATGAGAGTATGTAAAATATTTGCATACAATTTAAGCTGCTTCAATTAAGTCAATAATTTCTGCATACTTCTTTTCTGGATCTTTCTTTGAAGGCTTATTCTTTGTGATGAACTTACATCTTTTGCCTAACAATAAAGACTTTATGTTGTACTTTGTTGAGCCTGACTCATCTACTGCTTTTGCGACCTTCATAGAAAGCAATGTTCTACCAAATCTGTTGTCTACTGTTGCCTTCTTTGGTACAGGTATACTGTATCTTAGAATAACAGGTGTGTCGTGTGGTGTCTTGACATCTTCCATTGCTATTTGTAGTGTGAAATATTGGTACTGTGCGTCAGGTTCTGATTTTGTTACATCTTGAACTACGCCAAAATGTTCTCCGTTTGGAATCTCAACAAATTCTGCTGGTTTTCCACCTTCTATTTCAAATTCATTTGTCATACTATTTTCATCTCCTAAGATGTTTATTTTATTTCATCAACCGATGATTAGAAAATTGGTTTAATCTCTTACTTCATCTGATACAATTTCTGTTGATTCAAAGTCCTTAGACCATGAATCTTCCATACAAGTTCTATCACAAAAATGGTCGCCATCTTCATCACAATAGATAGTATCACCATGTTTGAAATCATCACCACATTCATCGCAGCTATCTACTTCATTGTCACATTCTTTACAAGTTAATGTCATATTCTTTTTCACCTGTATTTTTCATCAATTATCACCCCTATATACGATTACAACCTATGATCTTTATTTCCCCTTCTCCACAGAAGGGACATTTGTCATATTCAACTGGGTGTGGTCTCATATTATCAAATCAACTCATTTTTGACTGTTTCCCAATAAGTGGTGTTTTTCAAAATCTTTTCAATTGCTTTTTCATCTATTTCTCCATTTTTATTAACCGGCAAATAAATTAAGGTCTTTTTTAATTTGCTTTTATAACATTGTCTCCCATAAGAATATCTCCATTTAACTTTATTCAACATTGAAGAAATAAATAATAAAGTAGATGTTTCAAGATCTAATTTTGGGATACACATAACAACATTATCTGTAGCTATGAAATCTTTTAATTGTACAAAAGAATCTCCAGCAACTGTGGATATTGTGATTGTTCTTTTAGGATAGATCTTCGCTTTTTTAGGTGGGTTAAAATATCCCACAATTCCATTATTATCTGAAACTCTTGATACTGTTGGGTATTTTCCTTTGGTTAAATCAGATATTGAATGGAAATCTCCTCGTTCTAATTTGAATAAAGAACTTATTTGAAATCCCTTGAGTCTCCCAACATCAATCAATTTTTTACTTTTTATTTTATTCTTAGTTGGGATCATTTTTTTAAAATCACTTTCTAAGAATTTCTTAATATTCTTTTGATCTATATTTCCTTTAGAATCTATTGGAAATACTAATTTTATTTTTTGTAATTTATTGATATAACATTTCCTTCCATATGAAAATCTCCATCTCATTTTATTTAAATTAACAATGGTAAAGAGCAATGTAGGTAATTTAATGCTTTTTTTTGGGATGCAAATTGCAACATTGTCCTTAGCTGCAAAATTATATTTATGAAAAAATGAAGTAAGTGGTTTCCCATCAGAAGCAATAGTGACACAATTATTATGAGTGTACTCTGGTGGGATCTTGAAATAACCCTCAGTTCCATTATTTTCAGCAGAACAGGAAATTAGAGGAATGTCCCCTAAATCAAGGGCATTTGAAGCATGAAAATCTCCTCTTTTAATTTCTTCAAATACATCACCCAAATTAAATTCTGCCGTATTATTCATAAATATCCTCCATATTGGATTTTATAAGATATGCCACAGAATCTCTTATTGTTTGTTCTGTCCTCCTTTGTATTTCTTCCATAGAAGGTATCTTTTCATCAAGGTAATTTTCAGGAATAAGCTCAAGTATCTCATCTTCAAAATCAATTGGACATGCTTTTTGAAATTCTTCAATATTTTTTATTTTGGTTGATTGATTAATTATAAAATGTTTTAAATCG
>Ga0208904_1001442_pt1 | contig 16254 bp, 19 predicted proteins | sample AntAceMetag02UKB_FD_184774 | JGI IMG/M metagenome (GOLD analysis project Ga0208904, IMG submission 184774) | Saline lake microbial communities from Ace Lake, Antarctica - Antarctic Ace Lake Metagenome 02UKB (SPAdes) (version 2) | ecosystem: Environmental > Aquatic > Non-marine Saline and...
AAAACACATAGTATTTGTTCAAGGTGTCATTTGAATAAAAAAAAGACGGAATTTTATATAAATAATGAAAGAATTCAATCTTTGTGTAAAAAGTGTCATAATGCTTATTTGATGGATAAATGGAAAAAAAGAAAGATTCTGATGGTTAAGGAGTTTGGAGGAAGGTGTGAAATTTGTGGTTATAATAAAAATTTTGCTTCATTAGCTTTTCATCATAAAGAATCTAAAATGAAAGATGTTTCTTGGACAAAGTTGAGATTAAGATCTATTGATAAAATAAGAAAAGAATTAAAAAAATGCCAATTGCTTTGTCGTAACTGTCATGGAGAAATTCATCATCCAGAATTAGATTTGAATAATTATTAATGTAGGACCCATGTCTGGACATTGTATATTTATTTTTTTAAAGCGAAATGTTTATAAATCAAATTTATTATTTTATATTTCTTCTAAATTTTTTAAAATAAATTGGAAATATCTAAAATGGTTAAAAATTATATTCGTAATGATCCAAATTATAAGGAATTTCTTGAAATTAAAAATCAATTATATCAAGAGATTGAAGGAAATCATAATTTGAGTAGTTTGATTCAAAGAAGTATTAATTATTCACAGAATTTTTCTTCTTGTTCAAATTTATCTGAAAAAGAAGTAAAAAGATTCTTAGCTTGGCATATTTATCATCATAATGATGGGGATTTAAATGATTTTTTAGAGAAGGTTCCAATAGAAGGCTTGGATAGATTAATTTGTGAAGAAATTGCTTTATTCTCAGAATGATAATCCAAGTTTTTAAATAATTATATTTAAAAACTTGTTATTTGTCTTAATTTTATGCACAGGTGGCACAATGGTACTGCGCTCGCCTGCAGAGCGAGTTTTCGAGGGTTCGATTCCCTCCCTGTGCTTTTTAATTTCATAATCTTTAAAAAGTTCTTGTAGTACCTAATAATATGCATATTGTTAAAAAAATAATTTCAGGTAAAGAATATTATTACTTAAATAAGAGTGTGAGAGAAGGGGATAAAGTTAGAAGTAAGAATGTTGCTTATTTAGGTAAAAGTAGGGAAGAAGCTGAGAAGAAAAAAATAGAGATTGAAGAAAAAATTAAAATGGAAGAAGAAAATAAGAAGATGAATGAAGAGAAAGTAGGTACAGAATCAAAAAATTCTGTAGGCGCCAAGGAAATTAATGAAAAACAGGAACAAAAAAAAGAAGATAAAAGGTTAGATATTGAGGGGCTTAATAATTTTTGTAAACGAAAGGGATTTGTTTATCCTTCAGGTGAAATTTATGGGGGCTTGGGTGGTTTTTGGGATTTTGCTCATTTAGGTAGTGAATTAAAAAAGAACTTAAAAGAGCAATGGTGGAAATATCACATTCATGGAAGGGAGGATATTATAGGTATTGATGGAGCAATAATTACTAATCCTAAAGTTTGGGAAGCTTCAGGACATGTTGCAAGTTTTGTTGATGTGGCTGTTGTTTGCAAAAAATGTGGGTATAAAACTAAACTAGATAAACATGAAGTTGAAGGAGCTAAATGTGATAAGTGTGGTGGAGAATATGATAATAAAGGAGAGTTTAATCCAATGTTTACAACTCAGGTAGGGCCTGTAAAAGAAGATTCTATTACGGCTTATTTAAGGCCTGAAACTGCTCAATTAATTTTTGCTAATTTTAAATTAGTTATGGATAATGCAAGAATGAAATTTCCATTTGGTATTGCTCAGGTGGGTAAGAGTTTTAGGAATGAATTATCTCCAAGAGAATTTTTATTTAGATGTAGAGAATTTGAACAAATGGAGATTGAATATTTTATTGAGCCCGAAATGGAATGTCCCCACATGGAAGAGATTAAAGGAGTTAATATTTTAGTTTATGATGAGAAGATGCAAGAAGGAAAGTTGGAACCCGAGTTAATGGATTTGTTTGAAGCATGGGAAAAAGGAATTATTAAAACAGATTGGCATGTTTATTGGATTGCTAAAGAATATGAATGGTTTACTTCCTTGGGTGCTAAGGCTGAGAATTTTAGAATAAGGCAACATATTTCTACAGAAAAAAGTCATTATGCTATTGATACTTGGGATATTGAATATAATTTCCCAATGGGTTGGAGAGAGTTACAGGGGTTTGCTAATCGTGGAGACTTTGATTTAAAGGAACATCAGAAACATTCAAAAGAAAAAATGGAAATTAGTGAAAATGGAAAAAAGTTTATTCCTCATGTTGTTTGTGAGCCTAGTCTAGGTGTTGAAAGAGCTTTTTTAGTTTTTATGTTTGATGCCTATAGTGAAGATGAAAAGGGAAATATTGTTTTAAAATTAAATCCTAAATTAGCTCCAATTAAAGCAGCGGTTTTTCCAATTGTTAAACAACCCGAGTTTATTGAACTGGCCGAAAATGTAATTAAAGATTTAAGAAAAGAATGGAATGTTGTTTATGATAAATCTGGTTCAATTGGAAGAAGATATGCAAGAAATGATGAAGCAGGAACCCCTTATTGTATTACTGTTGATGGAGATAGTTTGGAGAATGATGATGTGACAATTAGGGATAGAGATAGTAAGAAACAAGTGAGGGTGAAGGTTGATAAGTTGAAAGAAGTTTTAAGAAAGTTGATTAATAGTGAAATTGAGTTTCAAAAAGCAGGAAAGTTGGTGGAATAGTTTTTTAAATTAGAGATTCTTTTTTGAAATATGAATATTTTGTATGGTGTTGCAGGGGTTGGATTTGGACATAGTTCAAGAGCATTAGTTATTGCGAAATATCTTGAGGATAAGGGTCATAGGGTAAGAATTGTTACCTATGGTGATGGATATAAGGTTTTACGAAAAAAGTTTGATTGTTTCAAGGTTAATGGGCTAAATTTGGTGTTTAAGGGAGGAGTTTTAAGGAAAAGACAAACTTTGACTCAAAATATACAAAATTTTCCTAAGAATGCCTGGAGATGGAAAAAGTTTCATAGATTGATGAAGGAATTTAAACCAGATTTATGTATCAGTGATATGGAGCCACTTGTTCCAATCTTGTCTTTTTGGTATAGGCTGCCGTTGATTAGTATGGATAATCAGCATAGATTAACTAATTTGCAAATTGATGTGCCTAAAAAATATATTAAAGATTTTTTAATTGCAAAGGAGACTGTAAATGCTTTTGTTAGAAGGGCAGATAAGTTTATTGTGGCTAGTTTTGCAAATGCTTCTTTGAAAAACAAAGAGACTGTTATTGTTCCTCCAATTATTAGAATTGGGGTTCAGAAATTAAAACCTAAATATGGGAAGAAAATTTTAGTTTATCTTTCTAAGAGTGATAAGAAAATATTAAATGAATTGAAAAATATTAATGAGGAGTTTGTGGTTTATGGTTTTGATATAAAAAAGAAAAAAGATAATCTTGAATTTAAGACACGTGAAACCTTTTTGCAAGATCTTGGAGGTTGTAAATGTGTTATTGGAACTGCAGGATTTAGTTTAATGGGTGAGGCAATTTATTTAGATAAGCCTTATTTGGCAATTCCGTTAAAGGGTCAATTTGAACAAGTATTAAATGCCTTATTCTTGAAAAAAGCAGGTTTCGGAGATTATACTGAAGAATTAATTGAAAAAGATGTTGTTTATTTTCTACATAAATTAGAAGATTATAAAAAGAAATTAAAAAGGTATCATCCTGATCAGAAAAAGTTATTTAGGGAGATAGATAGTAGTTTAAAAAAATTTAATGGAAAATAATTTATACTTCCTTTTGCGGATGATATTATGAAAAAGAGGATTAAAATTAATTTTAAGGTTGCAAGTTTTTCCATTCTAATTTTTATTTTAGCGATTATTATTTATTTGAATCAAGATTATCTTAAAGTTTTAATGCAATCCTATATCCATGAGTTTGAATTTTTAGCAATTTTTATTTTAGTTTTTTTAACTGAAATTTTATTTCAACCTATTGGTCCTGAAGTTCCTGCGTTGATAGGGATATTTCTGAAATTAAATTTAATGGGGATTATTGGGGTTACCTTATTTGGGAGTTATTTAGCTAGCCTATTAAATTATTTTCTTAGTTATGGTGTTGCATTTAAAAAATCTGGGGAAAAAGAATATCATGAAAAAAAATATAAAAGATTAATTAGGCAATATGGGAAATGGGGAGTTACAGTTGCCTCATTGACTCCGGTTCCCTGGGTCCCTTTTTGTTGGTTTGCAGGATCTAAGTTGAAATTAAAGGATTTTATTGCATATGGATTATTTCCTAGGACCCTTCGTATCCTAATTGTAATTTTTGGAGCAGATTATGTTTTTAGATTTTTTGGATTGTAAATGGTTAAATATATAAAATAACTTATTTTTGATTTAATTATGAAAGAAAATGATTGTATTTTTTGTAAAATTATAAATGGAGAGATTCCTGCTGAAAAAGTTTATGATGATGATAATTTTATAGGTATATTGGATGCGAATCCTCTTGTTGAAGGTCATACATTAATTATCCCTAAAAAACATTATCCATTGATTGTTGATGTTCCAAATAGCTTAGGTGTAGAATTGTTGGAAGCTATTAAAAAAGTTGGATTGAAATTAATTAAAGAAGGAAAGGGGGAGAATTTTAATTTAATGGTTGTTGGAGAAGATGTCCCTCATGCTCATATTCATGTAATTCCTAGAAAAAAAGGAGATGGATTTAAGGCAATGATTAATTTAAAGAAGATTAGTGAGATGGATTCTAAGTAAAATTTAATTTTCTAATTTTTTGTACCCTAGCCAAATTAATATTCCTAATGTTATTCCAAGAATTAATGATCTTAAAATATTGTTTAAATTAGACCAATAGACTACTGTTCCATAGAATACAAGGAATGTTCCTCCAAGCATTAATCCTGATGAAACACTTGGAAGGTGAAGAATTATGCCTACAGATACTGCAATTAATCCTATAATCACTGAAACCATGAAGACTATTAGTTTATATTTATCTAATGAATTTTCATATTGCTTTTGGCATTCAGTATAATCTGGTATTTGTTGTGGTTCAGATAAATTAATCTTGTCTTCTGGCGAGATTGTTTTAGGGTTATATTTTTCACAAAAATCATCCCAGTTAGGTCTTGCATAAACTGCTTGAATTAAATAAACTACAAATAATGTTAAAACTAATGCAATTGCTATGCTTAGAATTATTGTTTTAATTTTTATAGGAGATATCCGAGTTTTATTCTTTTTTTTCATAATTTATTAATAGATTGGGTATTTATAAGTTTGTTGAAAGGTTTGATTGAGTTTAATGAAAATATCTAAAAATGGCTGCAGAAGTAAGAGCCAGTATCTTATTGAGAATAAAAAATGGCTGCTCCCGAAGTTGAATCGGGGACCTCTGCCTCATGAGAGCAGCGCTCTAACCAACTGAGCTAAGCAGCCATGAAAATTAAAGCTAAAATAGATTTAAAAAGCTTATTACATTTACATTTTTGAAAATGGGTGTCGAAAATTTAACAAATGTGAGTGATATCCAGATTGGGTTATCAGATATTCTTCCATCTTCATTATTGGATAGTTTAAGTAATCTTATTTTTTTATCTAAAATTGCAGTTTATGTTATATTTGCTTATTTGATATTTTTAGTTGTTAAGCAATTCTATGGGTGGAGAAGAAGTCGAAGGATAAATTCTATTTATTACAAGGTTAAGGATATTGATGAAAAATTAGATCTTTTATTAGATATTGAAAAAATCAAATTAAAAAAAGAAAAAATAGGTAAGGACAAAAAATTAAAGAAAATTAAGAAAGAAGAGAAGAAAATTCAAGAAAAAAAGAAAGGTTTTTTTGGTATTTTTAAAAGAAAGAAAAAATCCAAGGAAGAATAAAAAATTTAATATTATTCTTTAATTAATTCAATCGCAATTGTAGAAACATAAATTCTTTTTCCTTCTTTGTTCTCAAAATTTTCACTTGCTATTTTAATATCCTTTATTTGAATATTTTCATCTTTTAAGAATGTTCTTCTTGCAACTTCGGTAACATCGACTGCTTTGGAAATAAACTTTCCTCTTGCAGAGACTATTACTTCTTTTTGATTTTTTGTTTGAAATTGCATTACTACGCCAGTAACGTAATTCATGAATGGTTTAATTCCTATAAAAATAATATTATCTTTTTCAGATTGTTTCGTATCTTTTGATTGTCCCTCTGTTTTTTCTATTTCTTCAGTCATTTTGAGTTATTACTGTTTTATTTAGTAGATCTTTTAATTCTTGTTAAATATCCTGCAATCTTGTTTTTGATTTTTTTACTAGTTTCTAATGTTCCAAGTAATTTCTTATTCTCTTTAAAGTCAGAACTAAATTTGTTTTTTTCTTTTAGTAAATTTGCTCCAGTTCTTTTAACTAACTTAGATTTTATTCTTCCCATGTTAAATACACAATTTTTAGGGTTTTTAAAGATTATTGTTTAACTTTAAATAATTTTTTTTGTTTTAAGCGCTGAAAAATAAACTTCTGCATAATCTTTTGCTTTTTTGCTTAATGTTCCTGTATATATCATTAATGCGGGTAATGGCATTTTTTGAGCCTCACTTAATAATTTTTGAATATCCTTTTCGGTTATTGATTTTTTATCTTTAGCTTGTGTTAAAAAATTTAAAGGTCCGAGGGGGGTTTCAATTTGAATTATGCAGTTATATTCTTTAGACTTATATTCTTTTTCTTGAATTATTTTATAATTTTCTTTAATAAATCTAATTGTTTTAATAATAAATTCAGATTTTTGTTTTTCTTTTTTTATTTCTTCAACGATAAGTGGATTTTCAAAGTTAGAGGTAGGGATGATTGGTTCTATTTTTTTGATTGTTTTTTCAACTTTTTCTGATTGTTCGGGTTTTTGAATTGGTTTATCTTGAATTTTTGAATGTTTTTCAGGGGTAATTGATTTGACTTCTTTTTCGAGGATTTGTTTTATTTCATTTCCCTGAAGTGTTATATATCTCCAATAAATTTCTTCATTTTTTTTAAAACCTATTGCAAAATCTCTAATTGAACGAAGTGCAACTCTTATTGCAGGATCTTGCTCTGAATCTTTTAAAATTTTGTTTTCTTTTAATTTTAATTGGGCTTCTGCTTCTTTTGGATGAAGGTATTTTGTAAATTGTTCTAAAAGTGGTTCTTGCCCTTCGATAAGATAGAGTCTAGTTCCACCCATTTTGAGGTGGCTCATTTTTAATTTTTTTTCTTCTGTTAATTCGGATAGGAATGCAGATATAAATAATGAGCTCATACTTAATTCTTTAGCTATTTTTAATGGTGTGCTTGGGCCTTTTTCTTCAATTATTTTGATAATCTTTTTGTGAATTTCAATATTTTCAATCATTTGAAAAATAATTCTCCTTTATTTAATTAGTAATGAGAGAATTTGGTTAATAAAATTAATTGTAATCTTAAGGTGGGGATGAGATTATTTTAAAAAGAATTCTATTACGATAAATAAGATATAAATAAGAATTAAACTTATTCCTTCTGTTTTTTCTAATTTTTTACCTGTTTTGATGAATGTTACTAGTATGAATGCAGACACAAACATAAAGATGGCAGATATTATGAATTGAGTGAATTCAGCCTGAATTGGGTTTATTATAGCCACTATTCCTAAGACCAATAGGGTATTTGCAACAATGGTTCCTATTTGATCTCCAATTGCCATTTCCTTGTGTCTCATGTGGGTTGCAGAGATGCCGAAGATTAGTTCGGGGAGAGTAGTAGCTATTGCTAATAGGAATAATCCTATAATCATATTTGGTAAGTTTAAATCTATCGCAAGGTTGGTTGCATATTTCACTGCGAATGTAGATGATATGAATAATCCCACTAATGACAATATGAAGATTAGTAATGCCCAGAATTCTTTTTGTTTTTTGTTGTTGGTCATAGATTTCTTTTTGTATTTTTTTCTTTTTTTGAATGTTTTATATACATGAAATCCAAATAATGTAATTAATAAAATTCCATCTATCCTAGATAATTGATTTCCTAATGAAAATAGTAGGATTAGGAGAGTTATTGAGATTAACATAAAATAGGTGTCATTTCCTAATCGGTTTGATTTAAATTTTATTTCTTTAGATCCTAGGATTATGATGCCAGTTATTAGTGTCAGATCAATTATATTTGCTCCAATGATATTTCCTAGGCTTAACGCAGAATTTCCAGATAATGCTGAAGAAATTCCTACAAATAATTCAGGTATTGAAGTCGCAAATGCCATTATGATAAATGCTGCTGAAAATTCAGAGATTCCTAAATATCTTGATATGCTGCTAAGCGATTTTACTAAATATATCCCTGAGATTATTAATGCAATTGCTGAAATTGCAAAATAGATTGAATTTGTTATTAACATTTTTATCTCTTTGTAGGGATCAGGGTTTCTTAATTCGTAATCCTCTTTTGTTTTATTATTTTTAGTTTGTTAAGTGTAAATTATTTATCTTAACCTTCCTTTCTATATTTTTTTCCAAGCAACTTCGTAATAAGTTACATCTTCTTGGGAATCTACTAATGCTATTAAAAGTTTTTTTGCTGTGGAATGAGCAATTCTATTTTTAGCTGCAAATTCTTGCCAATCGATTTTTTGTTTTTGAATTGTTGGATGAACTAACCATAATGCATGTTTGGTATTTTTTTTGTAGATTCTAAATTCTGTTCCAAATTTTAAACCAGTTTTGACAATGTACCCCTTATCTGTTAGATCTCTAAAAACTGAATAATTTGTTTGAGAAAATATTTTTTTAAAGAATCTTATTAATTTTGATAATTTAATTGGTTTTTCTTTGTAAATAATTTCCGCTTTATTTTTTTCTAGAAGATAAACTGTTTCGTAAATTGAGTAAATTACCTTATTATTTTTGAATTCTCCTATTTTTTTAGATGATTGAATATTTATCGCTTTTGTTGAATTGGAGAATAATCTTGAAGATTCTAAATAGATTTGGAATTTAGGGGATTTCATAAAATATGAACGAGAGAAAGATATTTAAAGATGCTGGATTATTAGTTTTTATGAAATTTACACAAAATATGATTTTAGTATTAGTGTTAGTTTTAGTCTTAGCCCTGTAAGGGTTAAGAGTTATTTTTAATAAATTTTTGGAATATTTAATATGGCTCTTGATGATTTATCTGTTTGTAATAGAAATGATGTTTCGTTTAGACAAGTTATTCTTACTCTAGAGGTTAAAGAAGTTAGGTTGCCCGGGGTTAGTTGTTATTATGATTTAAAGGAGTTGGGAGACGAAAAATGGATTTTAAATTTTTATAAATTTAATGGAGGATCTAAAGCAAATTTATCTCCGGGAAAATATTTTGTTTCTGGAAAATATCATAAAATGGAGATTGAATATTGGGATCTTGGAGGAAAGCTTTTTGCAGTTCCTTTGTATTACTATAATGGTGTGGATAAATATGATAAAAGGGGGAAGGTTTTAAAATAATAAACAATTTATAGAACTATGGCTGAAATGAAGTTTCATAAAATAGAAAAGAAATGGCAAGATAAATGGGAAAAAGAAAAGGTTTTCGAAGTTAAGGAAAATTCTAAAAAAAAGAAATATTATGTTTTAGAACAATTTCCATATCCTTCAGGTAGCGGGTTACATGCAGGTCATTCGTTTGTTTATACTATTGGAGATATTTTTGCAAGATTTAAGAGGATGAATGGATTTAATGTATTGCATCCGATTGGATTTGATTCTTTAGGTTTGCCTGCTGAAAATGCAGCGATTAAGGCGGGAGAGCATCCTAGAAAATATACTGAAAAATCAATTAATTATTTTTCAAAACAATTGAAAGCATTAGGGTTGAGTTATGATTGGAGTCGAATGTTTTCTAGTCATGAACCAAGTTATTATAAGTGGGATCAATGGATTTTTTTGAAAATGTTTGAAAAAGGTTTAGCATATAAAAAGGAAAGTCCGGTAAACTGGTGTGGTAAATGTAATACTGTTTTAGCAAATGAACAAGTTCACGAGGGGAAATGTTGGAGACATGAAGATACTAATGTGGAAGTTAAACATCTTGTTCAGTGGTATTTGAGAATAACAGATTATGCAGAAGAATTATCTAATTTTAAAGAATTAAATGAATGGCCTGATTTGATTAAAAAATTGCAGAAAAATTGGATTGGAAAAAGTTATGGAACTGAGATTCAATTTGAGATAGTCCCCTCGGGGATGACTTCTGATGAGGCCTCTGAAAAATGGCCCATTTTTACAACTAGGCCTGATACTTTATTTGGAGTTACATTTATGGTTGTAAGTGCTCAACATTCTAGGTTAATGGATTTAGTAACTGATGAACAGAAAAAAGAAGTTGAAAAATTTGTTAAGAAATTAAGTTCTGTTAGTGAAGAAGATATTGATAAGTTAGTTAAAGAAGGAATTTTTACTGGAAGTTACGCTATTCATCCATTAACAAATGAAAAAATTCCAGTTTATGCTGGTAATTTTGTTTTAGCGGATTATGGTAGCGGAATGGTTATGGCTGTGCCTGGGCATGATCAGAGAGATTTTGATTTTGCTAAAAAATATAAAATTGAGATTAAAGAAGTTATTTCTGGAGGGAATATTAAAGAGAAGGCTTATACTGATAAGGGTAAATTAATTAATTCTAAAGAATTTGATGGAGTTGAAAGTGATGATGCTAAAAAGAGAATAACTGATTTGCTAAAGAAAAAGAAATTAGGTGGAGAAGTTATTAATTTTAGATTAAGAGATTGGCTGGTTAGTCGTCAAAGATATTGGGGAACCCCGATTCCAATAATTAATTGTGAAAAATGCGGAGAGGTTCCAGTTCCTGAAAAAGATTTACCTGTAGAATTGCCGGATAAGGTTAAATTTGGAAAAGGAAATCCTCTTGAAACTGCAGAATCTTGGAAAAAAGTTAAATGCCCTAAGTGTGGCGGAGAAGGAATAAGGGAAACAGATACTATGGATACTTTTGTGAATTCTTCTTGGTATTTTTTAAGATATTGTGATCCTCAAAATAATAATAAAATATTTGATAAAAAGAAGGCAGATTATTGGTGTCCGGTGGATCTTTATGTCGGTGGAAAAGAACATGCTTGCATGCATGATATTTATATGAGGTTTTATACTAAATTTTTAAGAGATATAGGATTATTAAAAATGAATGAACCGGCTATTAGATTATTTATTCAAGGTATTGTTCATGGGGAAGATGGAAATAAAATGTCTAAATCCTTAGGTAATGTTATTGATCCTATGGATGTTATTAAGATATATAATGCAGATTCCTTAAGATTATTTTTAGTTTCTAATGCAAATCCTGATAGTGGTTTTAATTGGAGTGAAAAAGGAATTAATGGAAGTTTGAAATTTATTAAAAAAGTTGTAGATTATTTTGATAATGTTAAAATTGGAAAATCTGGTGCTAGTAGTGAGAGTAAGTTGAACAAAGCTATTAAAGAAATTAGTTTGGATATTGGAAATTTTAAATATAATCTTGGAGTTATTAAACTAAGGCAATTGTTTGAAAGTTTTAAAGAAGAAGAGAGTAAAGAAATTCTTATGAGTTTTTTGAAAATGCTTTGTGTTTTTTGTCCACATATTGGTGAAGAGTTGTGGGAGAAAATGAAAGGAAAAGGATTTATTAGTTTAGCTGAATGGCCTGTTGCGGATGAAAAAAAGATTAATAAAAAATTAGAAATGGCTGAGCAAGCTGTTGATAAAACTATTGGAGATATCATGAATATTTTGAAGATTATTAAGGAGAAAGATAATCGCGAAGGGGAAAATATTTATGTTTATGTTATGCCTTTTGAGGTTGAGTATTTTAATGAAAAAGAAATAAGCGAAAGGGTTGGAAAAGAGGTTAAGATTTTTTCTGTTCAAGATAAAGATAAATATGACCCTAAAGAAATTGCTAAAAAATCTAAACCTGGAAAGCCAGGTATTTTTGTCGAATAGTTTTTATTTTCTTAAGGTTCATATCTACTAGGTTCTACATTTCTAGTAATGTCTAAATTCATTTTAATTGCATTATAAAAAAAATTTAATTCTATTCGTTTTGCTTGTCTTCCAATATAGGAGTTTTTTACTAATTCATCTGCTGCTTCAAAATTTTGAGATTTAACTAAATTTATTAAACTCTTTCTTATGTGATTATCTTCTTCAAATTCTTTTGGATCTATATCTAATTTTTTTGTCATTTAATGTTTTTGTTTAATTAAAACTGGACTATTTTTGTTAATAAATTTAATTTTATTATTCTAGAATTGCTTTAATTCTTCTTACCCCGGCACTAGAAGATTCTTCTTTTTTGATTTTAAAATGTCCTAGTTCAGAAGTATTATCTACATGAGGGCCTGCACATATTTCTTTTGAGAAATCTCCTGCAGAATAAACAGAAACTTTCTCTCCATACTTATTTTCAAAAACTCCCTGAGCTACTTTTTGAGCTTCTTTGATAGGCATGTGTGTACAAACAATTGGTATATTTTTTTTAATTTTTTTGTTTACTAAATTTTCAACTGCTTGTTTTTCCTCAGATGTTAACTTTCTATCAAAATTAAAATCAAATCTTAATCTTTCTGCAGTTATATTTGAACCTTTTTGGTAGATATCGGGCTTTTTAAGAACTTCTCTTAATGCCTGATTAAGAAGATGGGTTGCTGTGTGAAGTTTCTTTGTTGCTTCCGAATCATCTTGAAGTCCTGATTTAAATTTTCCTTCTGTGGCTGTTCTTGATTTTTTTTGATGAATAACTTGTTCCTTATGGAATCCATTTATATCAATTTTTACTTTTGTTTCTTTTGCTAATTCTTCAAGCATTTCTAGTGGAAATCCATAGGATTGGTAAAGTAAGAACGTTTCTTTTCCATCTAAAATTTTATCTTTAGACATTCTTTCAAATTGTTTTAATCCTTTATCAAGTGTTTTTTGGAACTTATCTTCTTCTTTTTTAAATTCAGATAAAATTTTATCTTTATTTTTTTTAAGAGAGGGATAATCCTCATAAATTTGAAGTACTATTTTAGCAATTTCAACTGTTGCATCAATATTTAAGATATCGACATTTATTTTTTTAAGATATCTAATTGCCCTTCTTATTAATCTTCTTACAATATATCCTTGTTCTAAATTTGAAGGAGAGATTCCATCTCCAATTATCATTGTTGCAGCTTTAATGTGGTCTGCAATTATTCTCATTGCTTTTGTTGTCTCTTTATTTTGATTATATTTTTTATTAGAAATTTTTTCTATTTGTTTTATTATTGGTTGCCAAATTTCGGTTAAGTAATTGTCCTCGAGATTGTTTAATACCGCAATAGTTCTTTCTACTCCTCCACCAAAATCAATGTTTTTTTGATCTAATTCCATATATTTTCCAGAGTTATTTTTATTATAGGCTAACAGTACGTCATTTCCTATTTCAACCCAATTTTCTTCATCTTTTGGATTAAATTTTTTTGGAGTAGGTTTTTTATTTAGTTTCCAGTAAAATATTTCAGTATTAGGTCCGCATGGCCCTGTTTTTCCTGCAGGCCCCCACCAATTTTCTTCTAAAAAGGCTATTCTTTCTTTAGGGATTCCTAATGATTCCCAAATTTTTGCAGATTCAGTATCTTTTTCAATATTTTTATTTCCTTTAAAACACGTAATTGCAAGTTTGTTTATTGGAATTTTTAATATTTTGGTAAGAAATTCAAAGGTTAATTCTATTGCTTCTTTTTTCCAGTAATCTCCTAAACTCCAATTACCAATCATTTCAAATAATGTATGGTGATATGTGTCCCCTACTTCATCGATATCTCCGGTTCGGATACATCTTTGAACATTCGTTAATCTTTTTCCTTGTGGGTGGGGTTGTCCTAATAAATAAGGAACTAGTGGATGCATCCCGGCGGTGGTAAATAAAACTGTAGGATCATTTTCAGGAATTAAACTAGAATTAGGAATCTCTTTATGATTTTTTAATTTGAAAAATTCAATGTATTTTTTTATTAATTGTTTTCTTGTTATCATAAAAGCCTTAACCTCATTTAATTTAAAAGGGTTTTCGTTTTAAGAATTATTCCAATCTGGCTAATTTTGCTTTAATTTCTTCTAATTCATCACTAATCCCTTGGTGATTAGAACTATTTTTTCTTTTTTCATGAGGTTTTATCCTTTTAACTTTTTTAGCTTCTTCTACTGGAAATGAAGATTGAATTTGAGTCGCTTTGGCTCTAAAAGATGTTAAATTACTTTTTATTTTATTCCTTAATGTTAGTTCTTTTTTTCTTAATAATTTATAATTTTTGAATTTTCTTAATACATTTAATATGTCTAATTCAGAATGAAGTAATTCTTTTTTTGCAAAAATAGCCTCAACGTGGCTCAGTTTAATATGTTTAGTTTCCATTTCTAAATTAAATCTAGTTTGCTAAAAACTGATTTATCGATAGAATCCATTCTTGTCTTTATTGTATGAATTTCTTTTTCCCAGGCATTTAATTCTTCTTCCTCTCTTAATCTGATTTCTTTTGTTTTTTTAATTAAATTTTCTATATCATTTACTTTGTCAACTATTTCTTCAAAAGTTTCTACTGCATTTTGAAATTTATCTAATCTAATAAATACTGGTTCTACTGTTTCTTGTTTTGAGCTTACAGAATAAATTCCAGGTGTTTTGTCAATTGTCGCCATATGAGATTTTTGGGGTTCCATTTCGGGTAATTTTGCTTCAACTGTTTTTAATTCATTAAATTCAGATTTTTGAAAATCGGATGTTGGAATACTTGGTGGAGAATCTAATGCTTCTTTAATTTCTTTTTGGTCAAAAGATTGCGGTTGTTTTAAGTCGGGTAAACTTGAAATGTTATTAGTTTCAATAGGAGGTAATCCTGGTACTTCTTGAGAAGGAGTTTCTAAAGATGACGGTAGACTTGGTAATTCTAAATTTTGTGGAGCAGGTAATTCTGGGAGGGTTGTTAAATCCGTATTTACATCATCACCTTTTTTTTCTTTACTAAATAGTCCCATGATTAATAAAAATTTAAAATCTTTTAAATAGGTTTGCATAAATTTTAGAGTGGTAACACTTTATACCGAGGGTAAATTTAATTTAAAACGAAGATTTATAAACCCAAAAGGTTTAAAATATTTTAACCTTCAAGATGCAAATCAAATTTCTTAAATCTATCGTCGAGCATTTGACTAATAAGCCCGCAGCAGAGATTGTGGATTTATTGGCTGGAAAAAAAGATGTAAATGAATTTTTAATTGCAAAAAAATTAGAGCTTACAATAAATCAAACAAGAAATATTTTATATCGTTTATCTGATTTTGGATTAGTTTCATTTATTAGAAAAAAGGATAAAAGAAAGGGTTGGTATATTTATTTTTGGACTTTAAATATTTTTGAATCTCTTAATTTATTAGAGAAAAGAATGAAACAAGAATTAGAACGTTTGAAAAATCAATTAAAAAATAGAAAAGAGAAAAGATATTATATTTGTAATACTTGTTCTATTGAGGTAAGTGAAGATGTATCATTATTAAATGATTTTACTTGCCCAGAATGTGAAGAAGTTTATGAGTTGTCAGAGTATAAGGATATTGTAATTGAGCTTGAAAAAGCGATTGTAAAAATTGAAAGAGAGTTAGTATTTGTTTCTGGGGAAAAAGAAAAAGAATACGAAAAACTTGAAAAAAAGAAAGCAAAGAAAGTTAAATTAGCTGAAAAAGAAAAAGCAGAAAAAAAGGCTGCCAAAAGAGCAGAAAAGAAAAAAGCCATGGAGGCAGAGGCTAAGAAAAATCCTAAAAAGAAAGCTGTAAAGAAGAAAGCTAAAAAGAAAACTGTAAAGAAGAAAGCTAAAAAGAAAGCAGTTAAAAAGAAAGTATCTAAAGGGAAAATAGTTAAGAAAAAAGTGAAGAAGAAGATTTCTAAATTATTAAGTAAACTTAAAAAGAAGAAATAATTGGTATTTTTATAATGGATAGAGGATTAAGGCTTTACACTCAAAGGCATGTTAAGGGAAATGTTTTGGAAAAAATTTTAAAGAAACATAGTGTTACTACTTGGTTGATTATTGTTAATGTTGTCGTGTTTTTTCTTGTTAAGATTTTAATTGGATTTTTAGGAGAAGATATTTTTAATTATATTGCTATTCAACCTAATGCTTTTTTTGCAGGACAGGTATGGACATTATTAACTAGTATGTTTATGCATCATCCAGATGTTTGGAGTCATTTATTTGTAAATATGATTTCTTT
>Ga0208904_1001443_pt1 | contig 16247 bp, 19 predicted proteins | sample AntAceMetag02UKB_FD_184774 | JGI IMG/M metagenome (GOLD analysis project Ga0208904, IMG submission 184774) | Saline lake microbial communities from Ace Lake, Antarctica - Antarctic Ace Lake Metagenome 02UKB (SPAdes) (version 2) | ecosystem: Environmental > Aquatic > Non-marine Saline and...
ACAATTACTGCAAAAAATCTAAAGCTAGGCTGGAGCGAACCCCATCTTAAAAGATGGAGATTTCTTTTTAGTTCAAAAACTATTCCTCGCAAAAAAGAATATATGCAAGATCACCGAGCCTAAGAGCATTAGACAAAGCTTTATCACAAAAAACCCCATCCTCTATTTCCTCAAAATGCAAAACATTCCCAAAAGCATCCGGATATACCAAAGAAAGAAGGCGCATATATACCTTCGGATATTTCAAAGAGTCATTAAAAACAAAAACCTTGACAACAACTTTTTCAAAATTGCCAGACGACGCAGGTTTCGGAAGCTTCATAAAAAGATCCGGAAAAGCTTTAATACAAATTTCCCCCGGAAACTCCGGAAGCAAAGACAATGAACAAGTCGCTGAAGCCGAAAGACCACTAAAAAGAAAATGCCCTTCAGAATCCTCCTCTAAAGTAAGATTTCTCCCATTTTCCTTCGTCCACCCAAGCAATTCCTTAAGTCTCGAAACTTCAGCTCTCGCTTGAGCACACGCCTCCTCCTCAGCAAGAGAATTATTCTCAGCAGCAATATCGCTAGCCGAAGGCTTAGGAATATACATAATAGGACAATCCCATACCAACCGCTCCGATTCTAAATCCAACTCCTTCTTGCGAGTAACCAAGGTTTCTTCGCGAGTGATTAACTCCCAACTACGACAATCCAACTCCTTCTTGCGAGTAACCAAGGTTTCTTCGCGATCATTCAACTCTTTTTCACGATCATTTGATGCCTCTTCCCAAACACCCAGTTCCTTCTGCACCAAGTCCAAGAATCTCTCACGTTCATCCAGCTTTCCCTGAAGAAATTTTAAATTCTCCCCCCAAGTGTCCAACTGCTCTTGTACCAATCCCGAAACTCTCTCACGTTCATCCAGTTCCTTCTGTACCAAACCCAAAACTCTCTCGCAACCATTAAGCTCTCCTTTGAAAAAACTTAAATTCTCTTCCCGAGCATTCAACATCTTTCTACGAATACCCAAAGTTTCTTCACGCGTAACCAACGCCCACTCCCGAATATCTAAGGTCTCATTGCGCGTACCCAAAGTTTCTTCGCGCGTAGTTAGCTCCAAATTCCTAAGAGAGAATACAACCCTAGAAGAATGCAACTTCCTCAAAGCCCAAATTCCAAAAAAAACAACAGCAAGACCCAAACCCAAATAAAGCAACCAACCATAATACAACATAACTCATTCTCCAAGGTTAAAACCAAATCGTCCCACAACTACAAGGCGAAAGAAACAATTTCTCTCACCTAAATCTCTAAAAGATAAAAACAAAGGCTATTCTTCAACATCTTCCTCATCCGCACTTTCCCTAAGACGCAATTTCTTCTCTCGATCACACAGAGCTTTCGCTTTTAAATTCAAACTCTTCTCCCAAAGATCCAATTCCAAGCTTTTTGCAACCATCTCCTTGCTAGAAAACTTCGGTGGCGAAAGCCTCTTGATCAAAAAGAAAATCTTCACTAACAAAAAAAATACCACCATAAGACTAACCACAAAAAAGCCTCCCCCAACGACCCAATAAAAATTCCAAACAACCGTGAGAATATTCATGGCTCTTCTCCAAAAGTTTGATCAAATCATCCATCAACCAAAACGCACCAAACTACCTAGTCATAAAATACCAGATAACCATCACCCCAAAAATCACAAGCAAAAAAAGAAACACTGCAATAATATGCAAAGTATCCGGATAATACATGGCCCCTCCACAATCTTACAAAACGAGAAACCTATTTTCCCCGCTTCCATCCTAAACAATAAAACACAAAAACTAACTCTGGGAACCTTCCGAACCTCCATCAGGATTTAAACGAGACTCAATATCCGCATCCAATTTTGCCAAAAGCTCACTCGGTGAAAGTGGCGCCTTCCCTTCAGGCAAAGATCCAAGATCAGGAACATCACTGCAGAAAACAAGAGGATTAACGCTCCTACATGATTCCTCCAATCCGTCCCCATCAGCTTCACATGCACTATCAAAATCACCAGCAGCATCGTCACATCTTCCCGACTCCAACTTTACAACCTGAGCGCTTAACTCCTCCAAATTCTTACTCGATAATTCAACACCACGCAATTTAGAATCAAGCTCATCCTTAGACAAAAGAGACGCCTCATTTAAACGAGCAACACAAATTCCCAGTTCATCATTTCGCACGGTCAAATCCCCTGCTAGCTCATCCAAAGACTTAACCTTCGCTCTCAGACGAAAAAAACCAAAACAAAAAAATACCAAAGCCACCGCCTGAAACGTAACCCAAAAAACTAATGCATAAAGCAACCAAACAACATTGTTAATTTCCGTAGCCACATCCATAATTCATTCTCCAAAGTTAACAAAAGCCAAAAAGTAACCCTCCAACACAAAAAATCGCCATCAATCGCACAAAGCGAGAAACGCAATGTCTCCCGCCTAAACATCTAAACAATAAAAACTCGAAACTACCCTTCAGCATCTCCAAGAGGCTTCTCTTTAAACGCACGAAGATTCTCAAGAAACAAAGCAAAAAGCTCATCATAAGACAACTCCTTTTTAAAAGAAACCTCCGAATGCTTTTTCCTAAACTTGCAAAGATTCTGAGACAGCACAGCAAAAAGCCCCTCGTCAGGCAAATTACATCCGGGAAGAAAAACCCTAAATACAGGAACTCCCTCCGCCCGCAAACCCGAAACGCCACCATTAAAACCACTTAAACGACGACTAATATGATCCGCCTCAGCCGCCCTCCTCTGCATTTCCTCAAACTCTGGATAAGTAAACCCGCCTGCAAGACCCTTCTGCAAAACCGAAAGCGCCTTCTCTAAAAGCACGACCCGATCCTTCAGCGCAGAAAACTCCGCCCGATCCTTCCTTCTTTTTTCTTTTAACTTAGAAACGCTCATTTTCAACAACACGCTTGAAGCAATATGATCAGACAATATGTCTTTCCATTCCACAAGCATACGGAGAACAGACTCTTCAAACTCCAAACGCGACTTATCAACTTTACCACCTGGTTTCCTTATCTTCAAACAAATCAAAAGAAAAAGAAAACCAAAAATCAAAACAACACCAAAAAAAAACTGCTCGAAGTTCGAAAACTCATTCCATATTTCACTCAACAATAACATAACGTTACCCTCTCTTTTTTCACCTAGACCAAAAGCGACCTCTCGAATAAGAAGCCACTATATTTCAAAATCATCTCAATCGCAAAAAGCGAGAAACAATTATTATTTTAAAAATCAAATACTCACTTTAAAATAGCAACACGACTCTCAACGAAAAAAAATAAAAAAATCCACCCGCTCACATCCAGTTAAGAATAATAAACGGGTGGCAAAAACCTATCTAGCATTCCAAACTAGAGTCATTGATTTTGACGTTGGGGGTTTAGAAAAGAAAGCTCTCCGAACTAAACGCAATCTCAGGCAAACTCAAAAAACTAATCAAAACAAAATCCTCCCGTGACAAAATGTCACAGTCTCAGGCAACAAACAATATGTCACCACTATCGCAAAACTCGCATACGTACGAGTTATAGCCAAAATTCCTGCGCCTAGATTGAAATCAAACAAAGTGCAAAAAGGCCAGTTTCAACAACTTGCTTGATTTCAATTAAATAGACGCAGGAAAAACAGGTATTTCGGGGTATTTCACCTAAACAAAACACTATCGAAAAGAAAAACTAATAGATATTTCTATCCACTATTTCTTAGCATTACACTTCTGTAACACTCTTCGCAAGAAATCCCAAAGGGTTTTCAAGCAAGGGTATATTGACAAACATTACAACCTTAAAAGTAACTCTAAAGTAAACTTCAAAGCACCCAAAAGGGAATGTTAATCTCAACCAAATATTTTTTAAATATGATTGTAACTATTGAACATGTACCAATATGTAACTTTCAAGCTCTTGACTCATTCTTACATATTTTTTCCAACCCTTATCATTCTTCTCTTCGTGAACACAAATAAGACCTTTACAAGAAAGCCCTTTCTTTGCGTTATTTCCACGTCTCGGAGAAAGCCCAACCTTTTTATAAAGTCCAACTGTACTCTCTACATGATTTGGATTATCCATCAAAAAACCAATTAAACTAACCTCGTCAGCCAATAAGTCTTTCAATATACCCGATTTTAACATTTTTAAACTTTTTTCTTTTGAATTTTCCAAATAATATTCCACATTTTGAGACTCTTTAACCTGATCTTTCTCAATATTTATAGCAACATTACTAACATCAAGTTTTTTATCAAAAGACGAATCCAATTCTAATCCATCAGAAATACCCTCAATATGAGAATCTTTAATATCAAACTTAAAATTACCGACCTCCAACTTTACTTTATTTTTTTCCTCTTCCTCAAACTTCTTTTTCATTGCATAATTTATAACATTCATTATATTTACATCCGTATAAACTCCCTCAGAAAGACCACTAGAAAGTATTTCCCTAATTTCAGAAAAACTATCTCCCAAATCATACCTCTCACAAACTAATTCATATAAAATATTTTCAACTTTATTTAACTCATCAAGTTTATCTTTATTTTTATTTTTATTCTCAATAACTTCAACTTCACTTTTTTCAGTATAAGTAAAATTTGGAACTACAAAAACATTTTCTTTAACTTCTTCCTCGACAACATCTTCTACTATTGGTTTAACTTCTATATTTATTTCATCAGCATAAGGAGCACTAATAACCTTAACTTCGGCCCTTGATGGATCAACCAAAGTCTCACAAAATTCAGGATCTACTTTTTTGCTAAAATTCAAAGCATCAATTAAACATTTCATTCTTTTTTTTATATCTTCATTACTAATTCTTTTTACCCTAGTATCAATAAATGGTGCTTTAATTAAAAAAGGAGAAGTATAACGCTCCGCGAGTTTAACAATAGCACTTCCAACAACCAACTTAGAAAAATATTCTTTATTATCAGACAATTGCATCAAATTACTAATATCGTATATATCCTCGGGCAACTGCTGTTGAAATGCAACATGACACGCACTATTTCCCTTAACAGTATCACTAAGTTTTGAAATATGTTGATCCAAACAAATAAGACTAGTTCCATACTCTCGCATCTCTCTATAAACCATATCCGTAACACTCTCATTAACAAACTTAGTCTTATCCTTCAAAAAAATATTATGCGCTTCATCTACCAAAATAGCATGATCAAATCCTCTATCTGTATTATTCTGTTTTGCTTTTTTTAATTTGTATATATACGTCAAAATAAATTCACAAAAAAACTTCTTCTCAATATTACCAAGAGCACTTAATTCAAAAATAACTTTACTATTAAATAAATCATCAACCTTTACAGCTTTTCTTTCCTCAGAATTTACAACATCCCCAAAAGTTCCAAAAGTCAAAACACTAGCAATCCTTAAAGCACTTTCAAGCCATGTAGCTTCACGACTACCTTTTGTATTTGCCATTTTCTCTTCTAACATTTTTTTAACATGTTTCCACGTCGGATAATCTTTTGCATCTTTGTAAACTCCCCACCCCTCATACAATTCATCCAAAGTCTCAAGTAAAACCTTATGAACCCCAAAGGAAACTGAAAAACTCTCAGTCAAAAGGTCACACAAAACATTAATCCATTCCTTAGGAGAAACCCCCTCTGGTGGTCTATTTATATTAGTCTTAAAAACATTACTAACATTATCATCCCCGACAGTAAAACACATCATATTCTTATCTTCATCTAAAAGAGGACGAAAACTTTTCTTCCAATCAAAAACAAAAAAAGGCTTATTTTTCTTCATAAAATCCCTTAAAATTTGAAAAGCAAAAGTCGTCTTACCACTACCACTCATTCCACTAATACAAATATGTCTAGCAAAATCCTTTTCTCGCAAAGAAAAATCATAAAGGTCCTTATTCGCATAGCTAACAGTTCCAAGAGGATATTCCCCAGAAACCAACTCTTCCTTAGGTGGCTCCAAAAGAACACTTCTATCTAAAAGTGCAGATAAATTTTTATGATAAAGTGCATTGAAAACTTGCGCCATTTCTTCTTTCTCTTCTTTAGAATCAGCCATAGCATATTGTAAATATAAATTATCAATTTTCTTACCATAAACCGGCCTAAGTTTAACACACATATCCTCGACCGTTAAAGCCCGTTGATTCATTTTTCATCCTCCAAAATTCCCTTCAACATTTCCATTCTATTTTCTTTTTCCAAAAGTTGTCCTTGATATTCCCGAAGCTCTCTTTTCAATAAAGCTACATCTTTCCAACAACTAACCTTCTCATTCATTTGTAATTCTGCAACTTCTATCTTCTTATAACGAAGATCACTCTTCTGCTTAGAAACATCACGACCCTCCATAGGATCATCACTTTTTAAACTAGAATTTTCAATCAAAAAATTATTTATCTCTGTTTTTAGTTTTTCAGCAGAATTAAAAATATCTTGACTTAAATTTCGTCTACCTACAATTAATTTCTTTATATCTAAAATAGTTTCTTTTAGTGAATCAACCTTGACTTTACCTATTTCAGAAAATTCCCCTCCTAAAGTATTATGCATAGGTTTTTCAAGGTCTTTCCCATTAAACGTTAATGCACTTTCCGAAGTAATATCTCTTAGTTCCATAAAAAATTATAGAGTTCACCTTTATAAATCTTTTGAAATGTTCCTATTCTATAATAACAACAAATACCTAAAAGAATCATCCAAAATATTAAAAGCTCCAGGCACTTTTGATAAATATGCCATATGATATAATAACCGGAAGAAGCAAGTCAGATAAAAAAGAACTAGGAGATGATGGGCTAATTTTAATAGGAAAGGGTTTCGTAAAAATGGGAAAATACAATTCTCTCTCAAATAGTATATTTATGGACGTGGCAAGAAGTCATGTCGTACTTGTAGCCGGTAAGCGTGGATCCGGTAAATCCTATACCCTTGGAGTATTAGCCGAAGAAATATCAAATTTACCAAAAGAAGTAAGTCAAAATATAGCAACCCTTATGTTTGACACTATGGGAATATACTGGACAATGAAATTCAGAAACGAAAAAGATAAAAAACTACTAGAAGACTGGAAATTAAAACCCAAAGAATTACCAGTAAAAATATTTGTACCCCACGGACACTATGATAATTATATTTCAAAAGGTATCCCAATAGACGAAAAATTCGCACTAGACGTAACAGAAATGAACCCAGAAGACTGGATTTTAACCTTTGGCCTCGACATAATACATCCTGTCTCAATACTTATACAAAGAACACTAATGAAACTAACAGAAAAAAATAAAAAATTCACCATGGCAAATATAATAACAAACATAGAAGAAGATAAAAAATCTCCAATCGAAACAAAAAACGCAGCATCTGCATTATTCGAAGCAGCAAAAAGCTGGGGAATATTTTCAGAAACAGAAGAAAGCGCAACGAAAGTAGAAGATTTAATCACAGCCGGGACCACCTCCATCTTAGATTTAAGTGCATATAATTCAATAGGTGCTTTTAATGTTCGAGCACTAGCTATAAGTCTCTTGTCTAGAAAAATATTTAATCAACGAATGGATGCAAGAAAAACTGAAGAAATAAAATCAATAGTTAAAGGACTAGATTATTCAAGTTCGTCAGAAAAAAAAGAACATCCCTTAGTGTGGATTTTTATAGATGAAGCCCACGAATTTTTACCACTAACAGGAAAAACTATAGCAACAGACGCGCTAGTACAATTATTGCGTGAAGGTCGTCAACCCGGATTATCTTTAGTTCTAGCAACTCAACAACCAGGACAAATACATCGAGACGTAATGACCCAATCAGATATAGTAATAGCACACAGAGTAACCTCCGCTCCAGACATAGAAGCATTAAACCATATAATGCAAAGTTATCTACTTAATTCAATTAAAAAATACATGGACGAACTTCCAGCACTTAAAGGTGCAGCAATAATATTAGACGACAATTCCGAAAGAATTTACCCAATGAGAATGCGACCAAGATTTACGTGGCATGGAGGAGAAGCTCCAATAGCCGTGAAACGGGAGAAAAGGCTATGAGCACGACGGAATGCCACCTGGCACGGCGAGAATTCTTGAAAATTCCAATAAACGAGCAAAAAGTGAATTTAAAGAAGTTTTCACAGAATTCGAGTAGAGAATTTTCAAAAGTTTCTATAAATGAACGAAGTAAATTTAGGAAAGCTTTTGCAAAATTCGAGTTTGGAGAAGCTCCAATAGCCGTGAAACGGGAGAAAAGATTATGAGCCTCTATAGAATAATTACTGAGATTCAAAAAACAAAAAGAAATACTCCTCCAGCTTCTCCCACCCCAAAAGAACAATCATACGAAGAAGACCAAAGCACATACAGAAGAGAATCAAACTCCAAACATAGAAGAAGATATAATCCGGAAGGAACTGGAAATACCCTAGATATAACAATATAATCCCCTTACAATAATCTTTAAATAGCCGTATACACAAAAAAATGTATACAATGGCCGATATATTTGATAATAAAATTTTATGCAGAAAATGTAATTCAGAAATGAAAAAAGCAAAAATCATAAAAAATGGATTAGCTCTTAGATTCATAATTTGCCCCAATTGTCATGAAAGAATAATACATCCAAAAGATGAAGATGAATACAACAAATACATAAGCTTAAAAAATAAAAAATTTAACGTAAAGATGCGAATAGTAGGAAATAGTTACACTATATCTATTCCAAAAGAAATAGTCTCTTTTATGAATGAACAAGAAAGGGCCTTAGATAACATGGTAAAACTATGTTTCGAAGATATGGGAAAACTCTCCCTTAGATTTCATGGATTTGAGGACGAATTATAAAATGATACAAAAAGAAACAAAACTAAAAGTTGTAGAGTCTCTTCAGGACGACGCATATAAAGGAATCGCAAGAATAGATGAAAATATAATGAAAGAATTAGAAATACGAAGAGGAGATGTTGTATCTATAACTGGACACAGAGAAACCGTAGCAATAGCAGATCGTGCATATCCCGCAGATATCGGACAAGGTGTGATAAGAATCGATGGAGTTCTAAGAAAAAATGCAAGAATAGGAATTGGAGAAATGGTTAAAATAAAAAAAGCAGAAGTAACTGAAGCCAAAAAAATAATTATCGCTCCTGCCCAAAATGGAATAATAGTTCAAGAAGCTAATGGAGTAAAAAGAGGACTATTAGGTAGAGCATTAATAAAAGGTGATCTTATAATGCTAGGAGGAGTTCAAAAAAGAAGAAACCTACTTGGAGACGACGTAGGAGAAGAACTTGGAGGGCTAAATGAAATGCTTGGAGGAATGATGGAAAATATGGGAATCGGAAACCTAAGCGGAGGAATCACTCAAATAAAATTCCTTATAACAAATACTTCTCCAAATAAAGCAGTAATAATAACTGAAAATACCGAAGTAACATTATCAACAAAAGCCGTAGAAATGGAAGGAGAAAAAATTCCAGAAATAAATTATGAAGATATCGGTGGACTTTCAGAAGAAATAAAAAAAATAAGAGAAATGGTAGAAATACCAATGAGACATCCAGAAATTTTTGAAAAATTAGGAGTTGAACCACCAAAAGGAGTTTTATTACACGGACCACCCGGAACAGGTAAAACGCTCTTGGCAAAAGCTGTAGCAACAGAAACCGAAGCAAACTTTATACTATTAAATGGACCAGAAATAATGAGCAAATTTTACGGAGAATCCGAAAAAAAAATAAGGGACATATTTGACGAAGCACAAAAAACAGCCCCAACAATAATTTTTATCGACGAAATAGATGCAATTGCACCAAAAAGAGAAGATGTAAATGGAGAGGTGGAGAGAAGAGTTGTATCCCAAATTTTAACAATGATGGATGGATTAAAAAACAGAGGAAAAGTTATTGTTATCGGTGCAACAAATAGGATAAATGTTATAGACCCCGCACTTCGTAGACCAGGTAGATTCGATAGAGAAATAGAGATAGGAGTTCCAGATAAAAACGGAAGAGAACAAGTTCTAAAAATTCACACACGAGGAATGCCACTAGTAAAAGATAATGGAGAATTTGATGAAAAAGAAAGAAAAAAATTAATTGCAAAATTAGCTTCATTAACTCATGGATTCGTAGGAGCAGATTTAGAATCACTAACAAAAGAAGCAGCAATGAATGTATTAAGAAAAATCTTACCTAAATTAAAATTAGGAAGTGAAGAAATACCAAAAAATATTCTAGAAAAATTAGTAATATATGAATCTGATTTTATGGACGCTCTAAAAACAGTAAGACCATCAGCAATGAGAGAAATTTTAGTAGAAACTCCTAACATAAACTGGAACGACGTAGGCGGATTAGAAAAAACAAAACAAGAATTAAAAGAAGCTGTAGAATGGCCAATGAAACACGCAGAAAGTTTCAAAAGAATGGGAATACGTCCAAGTAGAGGATTACTTCTTTATGGACCACCAGGAACAGGTAAAACTCTTCTGGCAAAAGCTGTAGCAAAAGAATCGGAAGCAAATTTTATTCAAATAAAAGGTCCTTCTCTCTTGAGTAAATGGGTAAATGATTCACATACCGCAATAAAAAAAATATTCGAAAGAGCAAGGCAAGTTTCACCATGCATAATCTTCTTCGATGAATTCGATAGTATAGCAGGAAAAAGAAACAGCGGAGAAAATAATACAAATAATGAAAATGCAAAAGTTTTAAACCAACTTCTAGCAGAAATGGACGGACTAGAAAATTTAAATGAAGTTTTAATTATAGCAGCAACAAATAGACCAGACATGTTAGACACAGCAATAATGCGACCCGGAAGATTTGATAAAATACTTTTAGTAAACGCTCCAGAAAAAGAAGGACGAAAAAAAATAATAGAAATCCACACAAAAAATATGCCACTCGGAAAAAACAACGAAAAATTAAACGAAGAAGAAAGAGCAAAACTAATAGAGATTGTTGCTGAAAAAACAGAAGGTTTCACTGGTGCAGATATTGAGAGTCTAGTAAGAGAAGCTGCTATGGTTTCATTACGTGAATCGATAGACTCTGAAATAGTAACCGAAGAACATATGAACGCCGCACTAAAAAAAACACAACCAAGTGTATCTGAATCAACAATAAAAATATACAAAAAAATAGAAGAAAACTTTATCAAATCAGCAAAAGGCGCAATACCAACAGAAAAAAATAGTTATTTGTGCTAAACAATTTTTATTAATTTTAAAAAACAATTTATATTTTTAAAAATACAAGAATACTTATATACATTTAATTTTTAAATAAATATTATGGTAGAATTAAAGCTCGGAAAATATGAACACTACAAGGGTAAACAATATGAAATTATTGGTCTTGCAAAACATAGTGAAACATTAAAAGAATTAGTTATTTACAAAGCACTTTACAATTCTGAAGAATTTGGAAATAATACTTTATGGGCAAGACCAAAATCAATGTTTCTTGAAACTGTTAATATTAATGGCAAAGAAATTCCTCGTTTTAAATATATTGGATAGAACAAACTTTTTCTAAACTCTACAAGATTTTTTACTACACAAAAAACCAATTAAATCTACATATTAGTCACTTCGTAACAAATACAATAGTGTTTTAAAAACTACAAAACATTACAAATTTTTCCATCAAAAACCATCTCCCCAACAACAAATTACAGCAAAAACTTTATTTTAACCATTCCCCTTACTAGCAAAATCTAATAGGGATTCAAATTGGGCGGGCGGGCACTTAAAAAATATAAAAAAATCTCCACACATATAAAATCAAAAACTCCAACTCCTCTACCCCCCAACCCCCACTCCAAATCTCTCCAACTCCACCAACCCACCCTCCACAAAAACGCAAACCCCAAGCAACCAAACTCCAGCCCAAAACCCCAAAACCCAACTCCCCCCAAAACCCCCACTAATTTTGATTTAATTTTGTGCTCAGACGAAGTTAAAAAATTTCGCCGCATATAAACATATGTAAGAAATTTTTTTAACGAGTATTAGCCAAAAGAAAACAAAATTAAGCCGTAGTAATTATTGACTTGTCACCCTCAACCAAAAAAGTATGTTCCGCCTGAGCAACATTAGCACCACTAGATTCCACTAAATTTGAAAAATGATATAAATTTCCATTAGATTCTAATTGATTCAATCCCACCAAGGCTTTACTTCCAAATTCCTTAACTATCCATCGACTACAAAAAGGCAAACTTCCATATTCCTCAGTAATATACGTCAAAACTTCACGAGCAATTGGGCTTCTAACATTTTTATTATCAGTAAGTAAATATATACTTGAAGGTTTTCCGTCATGAACTTTACCCTCACCAATTGTACAAAAAGGCTCAATTGCATAAATACCATCCACAAGTTTATTCTTAGAAGAATCTGCATAATTTGGAATAGTTAATCCTGAATGCAAATCATATCTATCTATTTGGTGCCCCGACAAATTAACAATAGGATTGCAACCAAGAGAAATTAAACTACGAAGAACCTCGGCACCAATCTCCCCCGTAGTAATACCAGCCTTAACTATTTTAGAAGCATTCTCTAAAGCAAAATCAGCAGCCTCAATAAGTTTTATATTTTCTTTATTATTATCTAAATCTATACTAAAAGACGTATCTGAAATATATCCATCAACGTGCGCCCCCAAATCAACCTTAAGTAAACCATGCGCCAAAGTTTCATCATTAGGATATGGCGTATAATGAGCAGCAATTGAATCGATACTTAAACCAGTTGGAAAAGCAGGCTCACCACCTAATTCTCTAATTTTATCCTCAATCTTTTCAGCTATATCTAAAAGCTTCATATCCCTTTTTATAATAGTTTTCGCATAAGCTATAACTTCAGAAGCAATACTACCAGCTTTCAACCATTTTTCTTTTTCTTCAACTTTCATATTCATTAAAACACTCCTAGTTTTATAAATTCTTATATACTGATTAAAAAACCGACTATATTTAAAAAACAAAAAAACCTAAATAAATATGGTAAAATACTGGGGAAAACTTGAAAATAATATTGGAGGAAAACCTTCTGACACAAGGTCTCATATGTATCCTCCAGAAAAGATAAAAGAAGAACTAGAACGAACAGCAAGAATTCCCTATAGTCGTGGAGACCTAGCTCATTGTGTAAGTGCAAGACTAAACACTCCATTAACAGAAGTTTTTCCAAATATAGATGAGCTAATAGAAAGTGGAAAACTTCAATGCGATCCCCAGGATTTAAGATACACAGTTAGAAGAGAATAAAATAAAAAACTAATTTTGCCTAATTTTCAATCTTCTATTTTTAGGAACAAAATTTCCAATCTTTTCAGCCGACGCCTTCCCACACCCCAAAAAATAATCCTCATGTTTCATAACAACAAAACCTCTCATATCCGGCGCCACATTTAACTCTGACCCTTCCATCCACTTCTGCGCCTGCTCTTCGTCTAATTCATAAATATTCTTTTTTATCTGATCTTTCAAAACATGAACTCCTTCAATACTAAGCCTTACCTCATCACGATGAATCTTAGCAAAATAAATCCCACATCTTTCAATATTAATTCGCATATGCTCCAAATTCATAATTTCCTTCGGCTCTAAATCACCCTGATATAAAAATAACCTTTCAGATCCCCGCCCCATAATCAAACCCCGCAACTCCACAATTCCAAACTGAGCTCTCAATTTATCAACGATAACATCTTTCTCTTGTTTACTATATATCTTAAAATCCGGTATCCTTTCTTTATGTCCCATTATTTTAAACCCTCCAAAAACTTATAAAAATCTTTCTTATTTTTAATTACAATATGCTTTTTCCCAAAATCTTTTAATAACTTATTATGAGACGAATAACTAGATTTTTTTCTTCTAATTTTATACATTAAACTAAACTTAACTAAACCAAACGTTCCTTTCCATGTATCAGAAGATGAATTGTTAAGCTTTCTTTTTATTATTCTAGATACTCTCTTATAAAATGGTGTCTTAAGCCAAATAATTAAATCTGCAGCTTCAATAGCTTCTCTAACCCAACTAGTATAAACTCCTTCAATAACCCATGATTTATTTTTGACAATTTTTGACAATTTTTTCAATCTTTTATCCTCATCTAACTTTTCCGTATACTTCTTTACCCAAAAAACATCATCCAAATCATAAAAAGGAATTTTTAACTTTTCAGAAACAAGCCTTGCTAAATAACTTTTTCCACTTCCAGATGTTCCCAAAATATAAATTTTTTTTATTTTCATTTTACCCTCCTAAACTTACTAACAAAAAATCCTTCAGTATTATTATCATGCGGATAAACCCTGGCAACATCTTTCACACGAGAATCAAATTTCTCACCTTGCCATTCCTTAACTCCTTCTCTAAACTTAATCGGTAAATTAGGTCTTATAATTTCAATAGCATCTCCCAACTCTAAAAGCGCCCAACTAACAATAGCCTCATTCTCCTCGGGAGCATGAGTACAAGTAGAATAAATCATCTCCCCCCCAACCTCCAAACAATTAAACGCTTTCTTAAATAAATTCTTTTGAACTCCACTTAAAGATTTAACCGTATTAATATTCCACATAGCATAAGTTTTCAATGAACTTCTAAGCGTTCCTTCCCCACTACACGGAGCATCAACCAAAATCTTATCAAAAAAAATCTCGTGTTTCAAAAACCTATCACACAAGGCACCACCCTCTCTCTTAGTCAAAATTGCAGTATTCACACCACATCGCTCCAAATTAGAAGCTAAAATCTTTATTCTCCCCATAGATAATTCGTTAGCAAAAATACTCCCGTCCCCCTTCATAAAACACGCAGCTTGAGTAGTCTTACTTCCAGGAGCCGCACATAAATCAAAAAAAGATTCTCCAGCCTTAGGTCGCAATGCAATAATCGGCAAAATAGACGCCAACTCTTGAATATAATAATAACCAAGCAAATGTTCCAAACTTCTCCCAAGTTCACCTGGCTCCAAAATACTCTTAACTATCATAACTTCTGGATAATCCGCCCAAGGTTGCTCGATTTCCCAACCCTTACCTTCCAACTTCTTTTTCAAATCATCTGGAGCAATCTTCAAAGTATTACATCTAAAAGACTTAACTGGAGTAATTTTTAAAATATCTAAATACGACTGCAAATCCTCACCACTAAGTAACTCCTTCATTCGCTCTAAATATAATTCCTTTAATTCGGGAATCTTCCTTTCTCTTCTAATAACTTTTTCCATAAAAATCATAAAAAATATAACTTTATAAAACATACTTTCTAAACAATACTATGGAAAATTTCACAAGTTTGTTTTCAAACAGTCTAAAAGAGTATCAAAACAAGTTTCTTCCAATTCTAAAAACATTTACTTTCTTATATCTTATTCCAATAATTATAATTGGTATACTTGGACTTATAATATTTAATACAACTATGTCTGACATAAATATATCCGAAGCAGACATTGCCACGCTAACTTCAAAAAACACAAGCCCCGAAATAATCCTCCCAACATTAAACAACATAATTGAACAAATACCTACACAACTAATGACTACAATTATTATATTATTCTTAGCATTTATATTAATATATATTGCATTTAACATCTTAGCAACATTAACTTTTATTCAAATAGCATTCAAAAAAGAAAAAAATATTAAATTTGGAAAGGCATTTAGAGAAGGAAAAAAATACTTTTGGAAACTAATAGGACTAATACTATTAATTATTTTAATACTAATACCTCTTTATATTTTACTAATAATTCCAGGAATAATTTTTTCTATATTTTTTATTTTTTCTATATATATACTAATTGACAAAAAAACAAAAATAACAGAAGCACTAAAACAAAGTTATAACATGGTAAAAGGGAGATGGTGGAAAACATTCGGATATGTAATACTAATTTTACTTCTTTCCACAATAGCAACAGGTATACTTAACAAAATACCACTAATCGGAGGACTTCTACCAACATTACTAATAACTCCAATTTCAATAATATTTTTCAAGAACCTTTACTTAGACATGAAAAAAAAATAATTATTTTAAATTTTTAAACCCCTAAAACCACTGATCCAAACCTTTCTGCTTTTTTGCTTCTCCTAATTTCTCAAGCTTAACAATTTGATTATCAATTCTTTCCTCACTAAAACCATGACGACTAACTAAAATTTTTTTTATCTTTTCTCCGTCCACTTTCCTA
>Ga0208904_1001444_pt1 | contig 16243 bp, 15 predicted proteins | sample AntAceMetag02UKB_FD_184774 | JGI IMG/M metagenome (GOLD analysis project Ga0208904, IMG submission 184774) | Saline lake microbial communities from Ace Lake, Antarctica - Antarctic Ace Lake Metagenome 02UKB (SPAdes) (version 2) | ecosystem: Environmental > Aquatic > Non-marine Saline and...
AATTCTGCCGGGGAGGCAACACCCGTTCCCATCCCGAACACGGAAGTTAAGCTCCCTAGGGCCGATGGTAGTCCTTTGGGCGAGAGTAGGTAATTGCCAGAATCCTGTTGTTCTCATAATTAAAATACTTTAATTTTTTATACGACAGTTTTTAATTACAAGGTTCTGCGAACAAAGTGGGCAGGTTCTTATTTAAAAAACCACTATTTATTTAGTGGTTTTTTTGTTAACATAAATGTATGTATTATATAACCGATCTACATATTCATTCTAAATATTCTAGAGCTACATCTCCAAAAATGGATTTAGAGCATTTAGACAAAGAAGCTCAAATTAAAGGGATTCAAGTTTTAGGTACTGGCGACTTTACTCATCCCCTTTGGTTTAAAGAATTAAAAAGTAAATTACATTCAGTAGCAGAAGGAATTTATCAAGTAAAAAAAAGTAAATATTTAACTAATTTTATACTAACCTCAGAATTGTCTTGTATCTACACAAAAAATGGTAGATGCCGTCGTATTCATTTAGTGTTTTTAGCTCCAAGTTTAGAAATAGTTGGAAAGATTAATAAAACATTAGATAAGAGATTTAATATAAGATCAGATGGACGACCTATATTAGGCGTTGATGCCGAAGAATTAACTAAGATTATTTTTGACATTTCTCCGAAATGTTTTTTAATTTGTGCGCATATCTGGACTCCTTGGTTTTCTTTATTTGGTGCTAAATCAGGATTTGATACAGTAGAAGAATGCTTTGGAAAAATGAGTTCTAAGGTTCATGCCATGGAAACGGGCTTAAGCTCAGACCCAGCTATGAATTGGCGTTTATCGGCTTTAGATAAATATACTTTACTTAGCAATTCTGATGCGCATAGTCCTCGGAATTTAGGAAGAGAGGCTAATGTCTTTAATTTAAAAAAATTAACTTATTCTAATTTAACTAATGCGATTAAAACCAAGAAAGGATTAGAATATACTATTGAATTTTATCCAGAGGAAGGGAAATATCATTTGGATGGACATCGGGCTTGTGATGTAAAAATGACACCTCAAGAATCTGTGAAAAATAAAAATATTTGTCCCAAATGTCATCGTCCTTTAACTATTGGAGTTTTGCATCGTATTAATGAGCTGGCTGATCGTCCCGTAGGATTTGTTCCCTCTAAAGCTATACCATTTAAGAGTATTATTCCTTTACCTGAATTGATTTCTGAGATAAAAGGAGTAGGACCTAAATCTAAGACAGTTCAAAAAGAATATGACTCTTTGATTTCTAAAGGAAAGAATGAATTTAATATCTTGCTTCATCTCTCTCAAAAAGAATTAGAAAAAATATCATCTCCAGAATTAGCTTTATCTATTATCAAAATGAGAGCAGGCGACATAATTAAAGAAGAAGGATATGATGGAGTATATGGGAGAATTAGAGTTACAGGTCTAAAAAATAAAAAAGCCTCTCCCCAAAAGAAATTATTTTAAAAACTTGTGTTTTTCGTATCCTAAATGATACAATTTTATGACAGAAATTAAAAAAAGAAATACAAAATCGCAAATAAGACGAGTGTTAATTATAATCCTTGTCTTTCTGGCTGGGTTTTTGAGTAGCGACTTGTTTAATTCTTCTGATTCTCCTGGCGATACTTTTGTTTTTGATAATTCTAAAGACAGGCTTTATTTGGTAACACAGGTAATTGATGGTGATACAATTGAAATTAACGGCTCCGACAGAGTTCGTCTTTTAGAAATAGATGCTCCAGAAAGAGGAGAATGCTATTTTTCAGAATCAAAAGAAGCTTTAAGTAATTTAATAGAAGGAGAATATGTGCGTTTAGAAAAAGATATTTCTGGTGTAGATAATTTTGGCAGATTGCTCCGTTATGTATTTTTATCACAAGAAGACACAATGGATGAAACTTTTGTTAATGATTATATGTTAGAGCAAGGATTTGCCGATATATATGAAGCATCTCAAAATAAAAGATACAGGGATATCTTAATGCATGGCAGGAATGAAGCCGTGACCATGAGAAAGGGAATGTGGTCAGAATGTGAAGAAGAGTTAGAATTAGAAATGGAAAAATTTGAAACAAATAATTTTCCCCCAGACCTTACCTGTGTTATAAAAGGAAATGTTTCCAAGAGTGGGTATGGGAAAGTATATTTCCTCCCAGGTTGCGCTGATTATCAAAGAGTAAAAATTGATTTTGAAAAAGGCGATATGTATTTCTGCGACGAAGCCGAAGCTCAATCCGCAGGCTTCAAAAAAGCCGAGAGTTGCCATTAATTTTTAAGAAAAAAATATTATTTTAAATGAAGAAAGAAGAAAAAAATAAAAGTGGTGGGCATAGAAAAAGATTGAGAGAAAGATTTTTGAAAGGAGGACTTGATGGTTTTCTTGATTATGAGATAATTGAGTTACTCTTAACCTTGGGGACTCCGAGAAAAGATTGTAAACAACAGGCAAAACAACTAATAAAAAAATTCAAAGGATTAAATGGAGTTTTGGAAGCTTCAAAAGAAGAATTGCGACAGATAAAAGGAATTGGACCAAGTAATATTTTGGGAATAAAGATTTTTCAAGAATTATTAAAGATATCTTTAAAAGAAAAAATTCCTAAAAAAATTACTTTAGGTTCACCCAAAGAAGTAGTTGATTATCTAAGAGAGAAAATAGGTAAAGAAAAAAAAGAATATTTTTTGATTTTATCTTTAGACGCAAGAAGTAATTTAATAAATATAAAAACCATTTCTATTGGTTCTCTTGATGCTAATATTGTTCATCCTAGAGAAGTTTTTAAAAAAGCTATTGAATGTTCTGCCGCTTCAGTAATTTTAGTTCATAATCATCCTTCGGGAGACCCCGAACCATCAGAGGATGATTTAGAAATAACAAAACGACTAACAGAAGCAGGCAAGCTTTTAGGAATTACAGTTTTAGACCACATTATTATTACCAAAAATGGATTTTTAAGTTTTAAGGATAAAAAATTAATATAAAATTATGGCGAAAGATTTTTATTCAAAATTAGAAAATTTACTTAAAAAAAATTCTCATTTTATTGATCAAGAAGGGGGTTTATTAAAGAGTAATATAATTGATTCAGCTTATAAAGCTGATAAAAAATTAGTTGAATCGTTGCTTTCTCAAGAAGAATTCAAAAGTAAATTTTTTAGTAAAATTAAAGATGTTTTGGTTTTTAATATTAATGATTTTGTGGTTTATATTTCTGATAAAAACTTTTTGGCTAATTCTTACACTAAATATTGTAACAAAATTGGGCTAAACATTAATAGCAAATTTTTAAACGAACGCAAAGAAGTAGCTTTGGTTTGGCCATTTAAGGACTGTGTGTTGGAAGGCGGAATGATTAAGGAAGATGAAAAGCGGAAGGAAATATTTTTTAATGAAATTTTAGCTCAAGATGAAATTGACAAATTATTGGCTCCCAAAGTTTTAACTAATTGGAAAAAATATTCTGAAAAAGGAGAAGAAAAAGTTAGGGACTTAAAACGAGATGATAACGGCACTATTCGAGAAAATTTAATCATCAAAGGCAATAATCTTTTAGCCTTGCATTCTCTGAAACAGCAATTTCAAAATAAAATAAAACTTATCTACATTGATCCGCCATATAACAGAGAGATAGATGGGTTTTATAATGACAATTTTAAGCATTCATCATGGTTAACTTTCATGAAGAACAGGATTGAAGTGGCAGTTGCCATGCTTAAAGACGACGGTGTTATTTTTGTTCAGTGCGACGACAATGAATATCCTTATTTAAAGGTTCTGATGGATGAAGTAGATGGAGTGAAGTATGAGTTAACATATTATGTTCAGGTAAGATATGCACAAAAGACTCTAGCCGAAAACAGTAATTATCAGAAATTAATTGAACATGTATTGTGTTATTCGAAACAAAATTTTAAGCCACATAAACCAAAGGTTAATTATGAAATAGATAAGTTTTGCTGGAATATTACTGAGCTGAAAAGTGGTAAGTTAATAGAATTGGGAGGCAAAATGGTTGAAATATTTAAACCTGGAGAATATAAGATTGAAAAAGTAAAACCAAACTTGAAAGCGTTAAAAGAAGTGTGGGCTACGGGGACACTATTAAGAACTACGGCTAAATTCTTTAGAGACCACTTAATGGACAGAAAGAATACCGATGGTTTGGGAATTTTGTATAAAGTTGTTGGTATAGGCAAAGATGGATTAGGTTATAGATATTTTACTGGTCCCTTAAAAGCAACGGCAACTAAAGGAAAGTATTATTCTGGAATTCCCGCTGACATTGCAAATGCTCTATCTAATGGTGATGTGACCAAGGAATTGGTCATAAATAATTTTTATGATATGTCTGATGCATTCGGTAATTGTCGTCATGAAGGGGGGGTTGAGTTAAGAAGTGGCAAAAAACCTGAGAGATGGCTCAAAACGCTTCTAGATTATGGGTCCAAGCCGGGTGATATTGTAATGGACTTTTTTCTTGGTACAGGTGGAACTTGTGCTGTGGCTCACAAGAGTAAACGACAATATGTAGGCATTGAGCAACTTGATTATGGGAAAAATGATAGTGTTATTAGACTAAAAAACGTTATTAATGGAGATTTAACTGGTATTTCTGATTTAGAAGAGTGGAAAGGTGGTGGAAATTTTGTTTATTGTGAGCTAATGAAATATAACGAGCAATTTGTTAATGAGATTAAAAAAGCTAAAAATATAAAAGAGCTTTTGAAAATTTGGACAGAGATGAAGATTAAAAGTTTTTTGAATTATAATGTTGATATCAAGAAATTTGATGAGACAATTGAGGAATTTAAAAAATTGTCGTTGACCAAACAGAAACATATCCTTTTTGATGTCCTTAATAAAAACCAGCTTTACGTAAATTTAAGCGAGATTAAGGATGTCGATTTTGAAATTAGTAAGGGAGATAAGGACATTAATAAAAAATTTTACAGCAATATATGAAAATATCAGAAGTTACAAGAAGGAATATAGTTAATGAAATAAAAACATCAGGATATATTTATTATGGGAGAATTGAAGAATTTGATTTTTTAAATAAAATATTTAATCTACAGGAATTAGAATCAACAGATCCACGTTACAAGAATATGTCAGGAGATTTTTTTCAACATAGGGTCAATAATAATGATTGGTCAGACGATTGGGTATTCGAAGATTCACGATTTAATTTAATGAAATGTCAAAATGAAATTTTTTTAAAATTTTTATGCGAAACCATCCATCCGGTTGCAAGGACCGATCAGAAAGAAGTCAAAAATTTATTAAAGATTTATAATTCAAATTTAGAAGCTGATAAATTTGAAATATTTCAAATCAAAACGATTTCAGCTAAGCCTGTATTTTCGGCTAGGTTAATTATTGCCCCAATACAAATTGATAACTTAGATAGATTTGATTCTGATTTTATAAAAAAGCAACACAGAAAATGTGATGAAAAATTATTATCAAGTGATTATGATGGAGCTATTGCTAGTTCAAGATCTTTGGTTGAAGGCGTGATCAGTGAGATTTATTATAAATACATGAGCAAGAAATTGCCAGAAACAGGGGATTTACTTAAAGATTATAAAGCTATAAAAAATCTAATCAATTTATCAGATGATTTGTATATTAACGATGGTTTAAAAAGCATAGTTCGTTCTTTTAATGGAATTATTCAAAATATTGATTTTTTAAGCAATAAGATGGGAGATAGACATCGTCCGATCATTCAACCAAGCAAACATCATGCAAAATTGGTTGTCGATAGTGCGAAAACGATATCAGATTTTTTATTTAGTTCAATGGAATATCAAACTAACAGAAAAAAGGTTTTTATAAATAAATTATTATCCGAGATAGATTCAGATAAAAGATTTCTATCGAGAGTAGATTTGTTAAATGATGAGGCAATAAAAAAATTATATAATACCTCTGATACTTATTTGAGAAATTTAGTCAAAGAAGAGATTTTAAAGAATTTTGAAATAAATAGCTATAGGAACAACGATATATTTTTTGCATTACTTAGGTTTTTCTTTAACGAATTAACGGTTGTTGATATTGAAAGTATTTATATTGAAAGCAAAACTAATAATCAAGTAATTGGTTGGAATGATTTTCATCAATTATTAAATGTTAAAAAGCCCGTTTTACTGCAAGAAGCCATGATAAATATTTATGAATGTTAATTGAATCTTATTAAAATTAATAATTAATTTCAAAATTATAGGAAAAGAGAATATATTTTCAGATACAATTTTTTAAATAAGTTTTATTAGATATTTGATTATACTATGCCTCAACAATTTCTTTATGAACAATTAGATAGCGTTTCAAAATTAGGATTTCTCAATAAAGAGGTTCTAAATTTTGTAGTTGAAAATTTGAATTCTGAATTTTCTTTACGTGAATATCAAAAAGAAGCATTTGCTAGATTTTTTTATTGCTATAATAGTGGTTATGAAAATAAGGAATATCCCCTGCATTTTCTTTTTAATATGGCCACTGGTTCGGGAAAAACTTTGATCATGGCTGGTTTGATTTTGTATTTATACGAGAAGGGATATAGAAATTTTTTGTTTTTTGTTAATTCTAAAAATATTATTGAAAAAACTAAAGATAATTTTTTGAATAATTTGTCTAGTAAATATTTATTTAACAATAAGATATTTTTTAACAATAGACAGATTCAAATTAAATCGGTAGCTAATTTTGATGGCGTAAACAATCAAGACATTAATATTTGTTTTACCACTATTCAAAAATTACATATCGATTTACATAACGAAAAAGAGAATTCTTTGACTATAAAAGACTTTAAAGATAAAAAGATTGTTTTGATTGCTGATGAGGCTCATCATGGTCAGGTACAAACAAGAAATGGGCAAAAAGAAGTGTTCGAAAAGCCGAATTGGGAGAATACTGTAGAAAAAATATTTAAACAAGGTGTTAGTAATTTGCTTTTAGAATTCACAGCTACGATGGATTTTTTAGATAAAAATATAGTAGAGAAATACAAAAATAAAATTATCTATAAATACGAACTCAAAGAATTTAGAAACGATAAATACTCTAAAGATGTCGAATTGTTACACACAGATACAGATAGAAAAGATAGAATAATTCAGGCTTTAATTTTAAGCCAATATCGGCAAGAAGTTGCTGGTAAATATGGAATTAATTTAAAGCCTGTAATTCTATTTAAGGCACAAAAAACAATTGCTCAATCAGAAGATAATAAAAAATTATTTCATAAGATAATTGATAATTTGTCAGTTAAGGATATTCTAAATATTAAAAAAATAAGTAGCGTAGAAATTTTACAAAAAGCGTTCAAATTTTTTAAAGACAACAAAATCACTAATGTTATTTTAGCCAAAAAATTGAAAGATAGTTTTGCGGAGAATAAAACATTAAGCGTTAATGAAGAAAAGCAAAAAGAAAAACACCAATTGCTTCTAAATTCTCTTGAGAATAAAAATAATCAAATTCGAGCGATTTTTGCAGTGCAGAAATTAAATGAAGGTTGGGATGTTTTAAATTTATTTGATATTGTTCGGCTTTATGAAACTAGGGATGGTAGGAACAATAGACCGGGAAAAACTACCATATCAGAAGCACAATTAATTGGTCGTGGTGCCCGTTATTGTCCGTTTATTGTTAACGAGATGGACGATAAATATAAAAGAAAATATGATAAGGAATTACAGAATGATTTAAGGATTTTAGAAGAATTGCATTATCATAGTCATAACGAGTCAAGATATATTTCAGAAATTAGAACTGCTTTAATAGAGCAAGGAGTAATTGATGAAAATGATGTTGAAGTTGAATTGAAGTTGAAAGAGAAATTCAAGAAAACAAGTTTTTATAAATCTGGACTGATTTATGCTAACGAAAAGAAGAAACGAAGTTTTGAACAAACAAAATCGTTTGCTGACTTGGGAGTAAAGAAAAAAAATATTGTTGTAAGAATTATGTCTGGAGGCGGAAAGGAAACAGCACTATTCAAAGAGAGTTTAGTCGTCAGGGAGGGAGTAAAAAGAGTTAGAAAAGATTTTAAAATTAAAAATTTTGAGACGCATATTATTAGGAATGCTTTAGCAAAAAATGATTTTTTTGATTTTACTTCATTAAAAAAATATTTTCCAACATTGACATCAATAAGCGAATTTATTGAAAACAATAAATATTTAGCTGATTTTGGCGTCACCTTTGAAATAGAAAAATATGCTATTAATATAGATAATTTAGAAAAATTTAAAGCTACTCTAAAATTATTAGAGCAAATTGAGAAAGAAATAAAGGCAAATTTAACAGAATACATAGGTAGTGAGGATTTTACTCCATTTTTTATTAAAGATCATAAACTTTCTAAAGATAAAAGTATTAAAGTTAAAAAAGACAGTGAGAGATTAGATGGTCAAGAAGAATTTTTAGAAAACAAAGATTGGTATGTCTTTAATGCAAACTATGGAACAATTCAAGAAAAAGATTTTGTCAAAATGATTGACGCACAAGTAAGCGAATTGAGAAAAAAATTTAAGAACATTTATTTATTTCGCAACGAGAGACAATTAAAAATTTATAATTTTAGCAATGGACAAGCATTTGAACCAGATTATCTTTTATTTTTAGTCAATAAAGGTGACAAAGGAATAACTTATCAGTTATTTTTAGAACCAAAGGGTAAGCATCTTTTAGAACATGATAAATGGAAGAGTGAATTTTTAGAAGAAATTAAAGAAAAATTCGGAGATAAAATTTTAGAATTTTCTAAATCACAAAAGTATAAAATCATTGGAGTGCCATTTTACAATACAGAAAAGGAAAATGATTTTAAAGAAAAGTTATTAGAAAGTATAAAATAACTATGATTTTTATGTGGCACAGGTTCTAATAGGGACAAATTTGGAAAAGAAATAAATGTTTTAGTAGATGAAATTGAAGAGAAATTTAGAAAATATTTGAAATAGTTGATTTAACTTAAAAAAGGGGAATGTCCATTTAAATTGATCTTCTGAAATCTGCATCAATTGTGAGTTTTAAGCCGATTTTTCAAAAATGAGCAATTTAAATTTAATAATCAAAATAAAAAATAAATATATGAACATCTATAAAGATATAGATAATGATTCTGGGGTGAGTAGTTATAATTATGGTTCTGATTATATAGAAGTGGAATTTAAAGATAGCTCGGTTTATTTGTATAATTATAGTAAACCCGGAAAACAACATATAGAAGAAATGAAACGATTAGCTAATCAAGGCGATGGACTTAATTTCTATATAACGAAATATGTGAAAAAAAATTATTATTCAAAAGTAAGATAGGTAATATGAAAAATGTTACAGCATCTAAATTATACGATTATCTTCAATGTCCCCATAGAGTATGGCGTGATATTTATGGTCCTCAAGTAGAAAAAATAAAAGAAATAAATCCTTTTGTGCAACTCCTTTGGGACAGGGGCATCCTTTATGAAAAAGAAGTCGTTTCTAAAATAGGAGATTATATAGATTTATCAAAAGGGAATTTGAACGAAAGGTTTGAAAAAACAATTAAAGCAATGAAAATCAAAACACCCTTAATTTATCAGGGTGTTTTGATTAAAGACGACATAGTCGGTATACCCGATATTCTAATGCTTATGTCGGATGGGGGATACACGCCTATTGATATTAAATCAGGCATGGGCAGAGAGGGAGTCGACGAAAGTTCTGGTGAGGAGGGGAATTTGAAAAAACATTATGCCATCCAGCTTGCACTACACGTTGATGCACTAATTAGATTGGGTTTTAGTGATAATAAAAAAGGAATAATTTATGACATAAAAGGAGAAAAAGTTTTATATGACCTGAATTTAACGATAGGCAAAACAGGCAATATTTCATATTGGGATTTATATAAAAATACTAAAAATGAAGTAGCAAATTTATTAGCTGATAAAAATGGCAATAAACCAGCGATGGCAAGCGTTTGTAAGCTATGTCCCTGGTATAATAGCTGTAAGAAATGGGTAGAAGAAAATGATGATCTTACTGGTTTATTTTATGTAGGTAGAAGCAAAAGAGATGTTTTAAATGAAGATCTAGGCATTTCTAAAATTGATGAGATTCTTTCTGTTGATTTAGATGAATTATTAGAGAGAAAAAAGAAAGATAAATCTTTTTTAAAAGGTTTTGGGCAAAAGACTTTAGAGAAAATAATTTCTCGGGCTAATATATTCATAAATGTAAAACGGCCGATAGTATATAATAAAGTAGATTTACCTAAAGTATCTTATGAATTGTTTTTTGACATTGAAGACGACCCAACTCAGGAGTTTGTTTATCTCCACGGTGTTTATGAGAGAAGTTCTAAAGGAGAAAGATTTTTAGATTTTACTGCCAAAAGTTTAACGCTAGATGCCGAAAGGTCTGCTTGGACGAAATTTTGGGAATATATTAATTCTCTGCCCCAAGATGATTTTGCAGTTTATTATTATTCGCCACATGAAAAAAGTACTTACAAAAGAATGCAAAAGAAATACCCAGATATAATTTCAGAAGATAATGTTAAAAACTTTTTTGAAAATCCGAATGTAATTGATTTATATCAAGTTGTATTAAAGAATACTGATTGGCCAGTTGGGAGCTACTCTCTTAAAACGTTAGCTCAATATTGTGGTTTCTCTTGGAGAGATGAAACCCCGTCAGGGGCATTATCAATCCAATGGTTTAATGAATATATAGAAAAGAAAGACGAGAAAATATTAGAAAGGATACTGTTATACAATGAAGATGATTGTAAAGCAACAATGGTTTTAAAAGATAAAATACAAAAATTATCTGATAATTAAACAAAAAAAGATTAATTTTTTAAATTATAAAAATATGTTATCAGAAAAAGAAATTGAAAAATTTATAAGAGAATATCTTGTTAATAAGGGTTGGATTACTACAAATTTACCGAGAACGATCGGCGAACATGGTGTTGATATTACGGCATGGCATCCAAAATGGAGAAAAATTTATTTAGTAGAGGTAAAGGGGGAGGGGAAGAACCCAAGAACACAAATGCAAATAAAGCATTCAGCATTTTATAATGTATTGGGTCAAATATTATCAAGAATGGACAAAGAGGGCAACTCTCCAAATAGAGCGAGATATTACGCAATAGGTATTCCCAAAAAATGGGAAAGTACATTCAAAAACAAAATATTAAAAATGAAATATGGATGGAGGTTATTAAAGTTAAAGGTATTTTTAGTTAGCAACAATGGGAAAGTTGAGGAAAAAGTATATTCGCATTTTTTAAGAAAATAAAAATTATGAAGAAAAACAAAAAAACATTACCATCATTTATTGTTATTATTGGAATAACCGCAATAATTGTTGGTATCATACTTTTTTTGAATAATACAAAGGGGGTGACAAATGATATCGAAGCGATAGATCGCTACGACAGAAAGTTAGCTGAAGAGATTATAAAATCAAATGCTAATAGAGATTATGCTTTGTTGTTTGGTACTATTTTGCGAGATACTAATTTATCGCCATTTGAGGCAAGGAGTATTTTAGAAGAGCATGGTTGCTCAAAGGACAGAGAGCCACCATACTCATTTGATAGTTCTTATTTTAATTATATTTTTTGGACAGTAGGGAAGGTTATTGATGGAATAGATGAGAAAAATTTAAAAAATTTGATTCCGAATAAATATAATTTTGTCAAATCTTCTTCATTTGAAGACGCATTGATAAAAATAAATCTTGACGAAGACAAAGAGAAAGAAATTGTTTTGTTTATTCATACAGGTATTTACGAGACAGAATTTTTTTATCCAGTCATGCTATTTGTATTAGATTTTGATGCTGAGACAGGCAACTGGGAAATTGCATATATTTACTCATTCCCGGTTAAAAATATAAATAATTGGGGAGTTAAAGCAGATTCTTACAAAATTACTGATTTAGACGGAAACGGGATTGAAGAACTGCATTTACGAACTGGTAGTATGTATCCATCTTCTCCTTATTCTAGGTTTAGTGTTCATGTTATAACGTTGAAAGAGAACGAAGTGATTGACTTAATGCCAAGCAATAGTTCTAATTTTTTTGAGAGTACTTTTTATGACAGGGATAATGATATCTATTATCTTGCTAGTTGGTTGTGGGATGCATGGGCAGATGAGGATTTAAAGGAAGGGCAACATGAGGCGCATTTTGATTGTCATTATTATGGGATTGATAAGTATATTTTTAAAGATAAAGAATTTATTCTTTTGGAAAAATTAAAAACCCTTAAAAAATATCAGCTTCTTCAAGGAGATTGTGAGTCGTTCCTGGGGATTGAAAACATTTTAGAAAAAGAAAAATATGCAAAAATGGACATTGAAAAATAGTGGTGGGAAAAAGGTGTCAGGTACCTTTAATTTTAAATTAGGTATATATTAAAAGTTAACCTTAAAAGTTAACCTCTAACGTTAACTTCACAAGGCTGTCACTTAAGTTAACCTCTAACGTTAACTTCACAATGATTTTAAAAAAGAGGGGACTGTCCCCTTAAGTTCAATAATTAATAAAAAATAGTCTAAATTAAATAATATGAGCTTAGTTAAATGCCCAGAATGCCAATCAGAAATATCTGATAAGGCAACATCTTGTCCAAAATGCGGTTACCCGCTTAAGAAACAGAATGTGACCATAGATAAAGTTCGAAACATTGAGTTAACTAGCAAAAAATGGAAGACTCAGAAGTTGATTTTTTGGCCCATACTTATAATTGGTTTTCCCGTTTTTTGGTTTAGTCTAATAAATTATCTACTAATGGATCAATCTAAAGTAGGTCTTATAGGTCTTATAATAGGTGGGTTGATGTTGTTCGTCGGTTTCATCGGCGTAGTAAAAGCATCGTTTGGCGCCTGGTGGCAGCATAGATAATTATACTATTTAAATTAATAAGGTCTCAGGATTAATTACATTACAACTATTAGTCTTAAAAAGGGGACTGTCCCCTTAAATTGACCTTCTGGAACCCGTATTAGTTGTGGGTTGTAGGCTGATTTTTTAAAAATAGCACGATTTTGGTAAAAATTGAGTAAAAATAAAAAATTAGAATTTTAATCTAAATGTTTCGTATAATAACTAGTTAAATAACATTTTATTTTGCACTATCATGAAAACATCATTAAGAGGACATCAAGTAGTTTGTAGCGCTTTTATTGAAAAAAATCAAAAAGTGCTTATTGTCATGGACCCAAAATTTAAGGTTTGGCGCGTTCCAGGAGGTCGAGCCGAACATGGTGAAAGGATCGAAGAAACATTAATTAGGGAAATGGCAGAAGAAACTGGAATTACTTTTAAAAATCCAGTATTTTTTGGCTTCGGACAAGATCAGCAATTTCACATTCTCGGAAATCGGGAAACGTCACGTCTAATAATATATTTTCACCTTAAGCTCGACCACAATCAAGATTTAAAACTTGATCCTGCAGAGGCAGAAGACCACAAATGGGTAACTATTGATGAATTGAAAAATATTCAAAATAAAGAAGGTGCACTTTTTGATTTTTTTCAAAGGAATCCTGAATTCAATATCGCAAAATAAAACATCATATAAGAAGAAAGAAAGGTGTCAGGTATCTTTTATTTTAAATCTGGGACGTAAATGTACTCATTAGATTGCTGAAATATAATTTTTCAAATGGGGTCAGACCCCATAAAATGACCCTCTGAAACTCGCATCAATTGTGGATTATGGGCCGATTTTTTGAAAATGGCACGATTTTGGTCAAATAATTAACCAAAAATAAAAATTTAAGATTAATTAATTATTTTATAAAATTGATGAAAAAAAATATAAAAATTTTGACAATAATCATTACAACGGTTTTAATAACTTCCATTCCTTGGTATTTAAGATGTGGAGGTCTCAATTTAAAATATAAAAATAATAATAAAATTAAAAAACAAATTTTTGCTATCGAAAATTTTTTAACAAGAGCAACAAAATCTAAGCAAGCCTGTGATGGCTCTAATTCGTCGGTAAGGGCCGCTTTCAAGGAAGATGAATGGCAAGAGGATTTGATGAAATGTGCTTCATCTGTTTATATTGCAGAAGAAATTAGAGTTTTTGTAGCTGAACCTGAATTATCTCAAGTAAAGGCAAACCTTTTAAAGGTTGCAGATTCAATAGGGAATTTCACGAATTTAGCGATTGGGGAAAATAAGGAATGGGCAAAAGAGTCTGATTTTGTTGCCAAGCAAGTTCTGGAATCAATCACTAAAACGAGAGAAGAAATTTTACGCACAAAAAGAAAATATCATATAAAAATATAAATGAGATAAAAAGCATGAAAACACAAACAAAAAAAGGAGAAAGTAGAAAGATGAAAAAGAAAGGTTTTGCTGTAGCGAGTTTAGTTTTAGGCATAATAGGTGGTGGTTATGCTTTGTTAGCACCAAGCATTATTGCAATTATATGTGGACATATCTCTCTTGTTAAAATCAAAAAAAATTCTAATAAATACACAGGAAGAAAAATGACTATTGTTGGTTTGATTTTAGGTTACTTTGGTCTAATAATGGCTATAATATTTGGCATTTTTCAAGGAATATTAAAGGTTAAATTTCGCGGATTAGGTTATTAAATTATTGAATTAAAAAAGGGGACTGTCCCCGAAAATTGGCTCTCGGAGACGGTTTGGTTAAGCCAAAATTTGAGGTAAAAATCCAATTTGGTAAATTTTTGACCAAAAACCCCGAAAATTTAATTGAAGAATAAATTTATGGATAAAAAAGTAATTAGGGGAAAATTAAGTTTATTTAGAGGGAATATAATTTCAGATGCAACTGTGATAGAAACAGCTTTTGGTTGGAAACTAAGGACATATTTTTTTCCAAAAACTAATAGTCAAGCTTCAATTTTCTATTACTATATTATAAATACGCCTTATTTTAATTTTGATAAAAAAATTTCATTCTACGAACAAATACCATATTTTAAAAAGTTAAAACAATACCAAAGAGTAAAAAAATCTTTAAGATTCGTTCAACGACTCAGAAATGCGGTAGCTCATTGGGAGTTAGATGAAAAGACGAGCAATGAGAATGAAATTATTATTTACAGCCCAGTTACCTTTAAGAGATTAAAACTAGATGATGAATTAATGAAAAAGTTTAAAGAGTATGAAAAGTTTCTTTTAAAGACCTTTGGTTGGACACAAACCCTTAAAGAAAAATATGGGGTTAACTATTGAAAATAGAAACAAGAAATAGAAAAAGGATAGCTTAATTTTTTAAAAAAATAAATTTATGAATAAATTTAAAATATCAGCAATTGAGATATTAAAACGAGAAAAGAAACCTTTGCATTATAAAGAAATTACTCGCTTGGCTTTAGAATCCGGTATTTTAGAAACAGAAGGTGCTACGCCAGATGCATCTATGAACGCGCAAATCACTTCGGATATTAAACGCAGAAATAATGCTTCTGATTTTATAAGAACTGCACAAAGTACTTATGCGCTAAATTTAAACAAAAAAGAATCAAAGGAAAAAGAAGAAATAACAAAAAAGGCAAAAAATAAAGAAATAATTTATGCAATACAAATTAATGATTTTTCTTATAGTAGTCAGAAGTTTCTTGATGTTAAAATAGGCATGAGCAGAAATAGTATACAAGCTACTTTAAATCGATATAAGACTGGAAATCCGGATGCCAAAGTATTAGATGTTTGGGAGTCAAATCCTTTGAAGGATATAGGATCTTGTGAAAAAGGAGTTCATAGGATTGCAGAAAAATATGCACTTAAACGGAGAACAAAAACAGAAAAATTTCTTTTTTTGCCAGATGATTACGATAATTTTACAAAAAATATAAATTTTTTATTAAAAGAAAGAGATACGGGTTTAAAAAATTATTACGGAACCAAAAAAAAGGCAATCAAAAGGGAAAAATATACATATAATAAAAGAAAGGATTATACTTTAAAGAAGCCAAAAAGTTTTAGTTTAAGAAATAATGAATATAAGGTAACTTCATGGACAAATTTAATTACACGACTATGTGAGCAGATATATAAGAAAAACGAAAAAGATTTTAAGAAAGTTTTAGGACATTCTTCTCTGAGGGGAAAAAAGAGACCATATTTTTCAAAAAATAAACATGAATTAACAGAAGATAATAAAAGAATAAATGGGACTGATATATATGTTGAGACTCGATTTAATGCTAATAGTA
>Ga0208904_1001446_pt1 | contig 16212 bp, 29 predicted proteins | sample AntAceMetag02UKB_FD_184774 | JGI IMG/M metagenome (GOLD analysis project Ga0208904, IMG submission 184774) | Saline lake microbial communities from Ace Lake, Antarctica - Antarctic Ace Lake Metagenome 02UKB (SPAdes) (version 2) | ecosystem: Environmental > Aquatic > Non-marine Saline and...
AACCATAAAATCGTTCACTTTTTATTAATTCTTCCACTCCTTCCGCAAAGGTTCACCCATATTTTTGAAGAGAATCCCGAAGACAGGGAAAAAGGACTTGACTTGGGAAAAGCAATTTCTTATCATCGGTTTTTCTCAATGATTTCCACCGCTATCCAGATTTGGTGGTGAAAGCGGGTCCAGGAAAAGATTTTCCAGGAAATTTCAAATCAGGATGCCAATCCTGCTGAATCGATATGGTTTCAATAACACCTGATATCAAAAAGACAAATTGACGGATAAACCAGCCAAGAGAGACTACGAAAACATTCCTGAATACTGCTCGGATGATTCTTTGAATCATCGGCTGATGGCTTTGGTCCGTCTGGAGCAGTTCCTGGACGAAAATTCCTTTACTCCCGGTGTAATAGCTGATCTGGAAGAAGTGGCGACTATTGCACGGAAATCGAACGAAAAACGTATTTATACGGTTGCTGAACTCATTTTACAGCAGAGCCGTAAATATCTATAATAACAATAAATTACTGTTCTGGATAAAAAATCCTCAGAAGATGACCTCTTGCCCCAGTTCCATCCACATCGGCCCCTCTTTTAATGTCGCAGCGATCATTTTAGGATCGTGTGCAAAAAACAGGACCCAGTTTCCTCGAAAGGCTTTTCTGAGAAAAAAATCTTTTTCGGGAAAGAGCTCCATCGGTTTGTTATCGTAGGCCATATGCCAGGGGACGGGAATATGGGCGCTGGTTGGTACAAGATCGGAGCAGAAAAAAAGCGGTTGGTTTTCATCTTTGACCAGTATGTGTTGCTGGGCTCTGGTATGACCATAACTAACCATGACCTCAATTCCTTCAGCCAGAGTCAGGGATCCTTCCAACAGGTTTAGGACACCGTAACTCTGGAGAGCTGAATATTCCACAGCACCAAAACTCTCCCTTTCTCGTTCATGGGGGTTCATCACCTCTTCCCAATGCTCTTGTTGCACGTGATAGGCAGCATTGGGGAAAAAGGGGACTGAGCCACCATGGGAGTCCATGACTGAGCCGCCAGCATGATCAAAATGGAGGTGGGTTAAGACAACGTCGGTAATCTGTGACGCATCAATATCGTATCCGCTGAGGATCAGATTCAGATTAGGGACGGGGTCAACAATACCATATTCCGCTTTGGTTTCCGTTGACAACGTGGTACCAAAACCGGCATCCACCAGTATCTGCTTTCCATTGCCTTGAATCAGTAGGGCCCGCGATTTAAGACGTACCAAGTTGTTGCTGTCCGCAGGTATTTCCTCCTGCCACAGGACCTTGGGAATGGTTCCAAAAAGGGCTCCGCCGTCCACCATGAAATCCCCAAGATCCAAAGCATGGCAGTCATACTCACCAAATTTCATATTGATACTCCTTAAAACCGTTTTAATTGAGGTCGTCTAATGTTCCATGTTCAATTTTTTAATAGCCTATCTCCTTTATTCGGTTTTGTCATCCGGTAGCGAGCGGTTCAAGTTGCTCTCTATCAGCGATTAACACCGGTTGTGGATTTTAATGAAACAGCTTAAACTATGAGAAAGGGGGTCTTATGTTTTTTTCATTCCTCGTTGTACCTGTAAACACTTGACGGTTTTTATGAAACGAATCCTTTTGGTACTATTCATCTTTGTCTTGTTCATCATGAGTGTACAACTGGTTGTGCATGCCTGGTTGTCTATCCCAGCACCCCGCTATGCCGTTTTTAAGGGTCTGCAGTTTGAAACGATCGCTCACCAGGGAGGTGCAGGGGTATCCCCCCCTAACACGGTGACAGCGATGCGGGCAGCGCTTGCGGCGGGGAGTGATGTTCTGGAAATAGATATTCGTCAGAGCCGGGATGGTCACATTATGGTGATCCATGATCAGACTCTCGACAGAACAACATCATGCACCGGTAGAGTGAAGGACAGAACCCTGGCGGAGTTGCAGGAGTGTGATAAGGGGTACCATTTCAAGTCCGGGAAAGATTCTCTCTACCCATTTCGCGACATTGGGATCAAAATCCCGACTTTGACTGAAGTGTTCAGAGCGTTTCCAGATCAGCGCATGATCATCGAGATTAAGCAGTCCGAGCCGTCTCTGGTACAGGAATTTTGTCAGCAGATCCGCGCCTTCGACATGCAGGATTACCTTGTGATCGGATCTTTCAGACAAAAGCCCATGGACGAATTTAGAAAGACCTGCCCAGAGGTCGCTACTTCTGCCACGCCAAAGGAGGTCACGCTCTTTGTCTTTGCAGATAAATTCGGTCTCAGTTCCATTATTTCCCCGGTATATGCGGCTTTGCAGATTCCCCCCGTTCAGAAATTACCATTCCTGCCGGATATTAATGTTGCCACCCCTTCAACGGTGGCACAAGCGCACGCGAAGGGAGTTGTAGTGCAGGTCTGGACGATTAACGATGCCCAACAAATGAAGTCGCTACTCAAGATGGGGGTGGATGGAATCATGACAGACTATCCTGCCAGACTGGTGGCTATTGTTTCGCAACAATAGGATTACTGCATGATTGGGGGGCTGATCGGCAGACACAATTGGAAAATATGAATTCCGGCTACTGATGAATGAGTTGCAGGCCTGGGAAAGCGTCTAAGCAACTGCGACCAGTTCGATCTCGAATATCAATGTCTTTCCTGCCAGAGGTGGATTGGCGTCTACGGTGACACCTGCTTCATTGACATGGGTGATCACCATGTTGATGAGATTGCCATCTGCTTGTTGGGACTGCAACATGTGTCCGACTTGTGGGTCGATGCCGGTTGGTAGTTGGCTTTTGACTACGTCCAGCACAAGTTCCTCGTTTCTTTCACCATAAGCTTCTGCTGCGGGAATGGTGACCGTTTTTTTGTCGCCGATCACCATGCCGATCACACCATTATCAAACCCCGGAATCAGCTGCCCTGCCCCGATAGTGAATTCGAGTGGATCGGATCCCACAGACGAATCGAATTGGGTTCCATCTTCCAATTTTCCTGTATAATGTACTTTGACCTTGTCGCCGCTGTTTACTTGAGTCATGTCAGTTTCGTATTGATAATTGAGGATGTCGCCCGTGACAGGGTTCGTCTTGCGATCCAGGTGTTGGTGCCAGATAAAGTGGCAAAACGGTCATATAAAGAAGACCGGATAAATAATGCAAAGAAGCGTGTCTGCAATTCTGGTAGGTGAATTTGCTTGTTTGTCACGTTGTGTCATGTTGAATCTGTCTTTTACGATAAATAAACACAGCTGTCCTGTCAAGAAACACGCTCTGGGCATATTAAAAATTTACACAAAATTACAGATAGTTAACAACCCAGGGGAACCTGAATTCCTGTGTCACAATAAAAAATATCAAAATTTTCTAGATTTAACAGACAAATAATCACACCTGTCATTCCGGATACCCAGTCAAGCTGAGTACAGACCCGATCCGTGATCCAGCCATTGAAAAAGTCCCTCTTGTTCAACAAAATAGTTGGCAAGTTTCCGGAAAGTCGTACTCGACAAGTGTGGGGAAAACAAGTTAAAAAGGGTTTTAGAAAAAAATCGAAAACTACAGGATAACACATGGCGAAATTTGAACAGATACGATACGAAATTGAAAACCGAGTGGCGCTGATCACACTGAATCGACCGGACAGGCTCAATGCCTGGACGGTGACAATGATGAATGAGATGATTGAAGCGTTTGATATGGCGGACAAGGATGATGAGGTGCGAGTGGTGATTGTCACCGGTGCGGGACGGGGATTTTGCGCAGGCGCGGACCTTGCGCCTGATAATTTTGGTCCCCGGCAGGAACAAAGACAAACGGCGGCCGATGCCACTCCCCGTGACACTGCCGGAAACTTAACGATCAAAATATTTAACACGCATAAGCCGGTAATCGGAGCCATAAATGGCCATGCCGTAGGTGTCGGTATTACCATGACCCTTGCCATGGATATCCGTTACGTATCTGAATCTGCAAAAATTGCCTTTGCTTTTAATCGCCGGGGTATGTTTCCGGAGGGGTGCTGCACCTGGTTTCTACCGCGCATCATGGGTTTCAGCCAGGCAGCCGAGCTGGTCTATACCGGACGAACCATTACGGCTCAGGAAGCACTGGATTGCGGACTGGTCAGCAAAGTGTGTGCCCCGGATGATCTGCTTCCAGCAGCGAAAGCGCTGGCCGCAGAGATTGCAGACAATACATCTGCTGTGGGCACGGCCATGACCCGACAGGTACTCTGGAGAATGACGGGTGCCAGTCATCCGATGGAAGCGCATCGCATTGAATCCAGAGCTCTGCACTATATGTCCTTGTCGGAAGATATGGTTGAAGGAGTGACATCATTTCTGGAGAAGCGGCCGCCTGAATTCAAGATGAAACCAAGTCAGGATATGCCGGACTCCTATCCATGGTGGGAAGAGCCTCAATACGAGGAGTAAGCAATAACACTCTGGACACCCCATTCTGAAATCTGAGACTGAAATACAATGAACTTGAACCTAAACCAAAAAGTCGCCTTGATTACCGGCAGTAACCGGGGTACTGGAAAAGCGATCGCTGCTACATTAGCCCGTGAAGGAGCCCGGGTGATTCTGCACGGATTTGAACAGGATGCAGTAGAAGAGGCTGCGGCTGAGATCGATGTGCAAGACACCGTTTTTGGGGATATCACCACCGACGAGGGAGCCGCACAGGTCTGTCAGCAGTCCCTGGAAGCAAGCGGGCAGGTGGATCTCCTGATCAATAATTATGGGACTGCCGGATTTGGCAAATGGCTGACCTCTGACAGCAACGCCTGGCTGGATATGTTTCAGAAAAACACCCTCTCCGCTGTCCGCATGAGCCAACTGTTGATGCCCCAGATGAAAGCACTTAAGTGGGGGCGCATCATTCAGATTGGGACCATCGGGTCACACAGCCCAAATAACGTGATGCCCCACTATTATGCCGCCAAGGGTGCCCTGGCCAACATGACTGTCAGTTTGGCCAAGGAGTTGTGCAATACGGGTATTACCGTCAATACAGTTTCCCCCGGATTGATCAGGACGGATGAGCTGGAAGACTATTACAGGGAAAAAGCCAAACGCAAGGGCTGGGGCAGCAGTTGGGAGGAGATTGAAGCCTCGATAGTCATCCACGACTTTCCAAATCCGGTGGGGCGCATCGCCCGACGTGAGGAGGTGGCGGATCTGGTAGCATTTCTCTGCAGCGATCGGGCGGGCTTCATTAATGGCCAGAATATCCGGATTGATGGCGGTGCCCTGGGGATTGTCTGACTTCCGCTTCTATACTTTGCCCGGCCCGGAATCACAATTATGGAAAATCAAGGGGTTGGTCCGACTCCAGACTCGATGTGCTAGATCGTTATTTCAACTCGATTATTCTCCGGATCCAGGACAACGCTTTCATAATATCCGTCGCCTGTTTTTCTGGGACCATCAAGAACGTCATAACCGTCATTGGCTAGTTTCGATGTCAAAGCGTCTACTTCCTCAGTACTGCCCACGGAAATAGCAAGATGAATAAAACCGGGGAACTGTTTATGAACATTGTCTTCTGATTCAGGTATAGAAGGCTTTTGCATAATCTCTAACCGCGCTCCAGACTCAAAACTCAGAAAATATGAAGAAAACGCTTTTTTGAGGTTGGTGTATTTGCTACTGGCTCTGGCATTAAAGTAGGTCTCGTAAAACCCCTTGAGTTTTTCAATATCGTTGGCCCAAATCGCAATGGCAAGCCGCCGCCGATACGGATGCTGCGAGACTGATGATTATCGGAAATTCGGGTTTGTTGGTGTAACCGTCTGCTATTGCGGTTGAATTGATAAATTTGTTATCTTTCAGACTGAACAGTATAGTTGGTGTTTAGCGACTTAGCTGCTTTTACCAGTGATTTATCACATGTCCAAAGTGGTGTATTTGATAAAAGAGATGATCCAAGCAGATGAGTGTCAACATACCCAATTCCAATACTCATTAGTTTTCGATTCTCAATGAACGCCATTATCTCGGAATGCTCAAGGACGTCAACTGCAGGCAAAGCTTCTAACAATTGAATAATTTCTTCTCGGTTACTCAGACCACCACAAGCCAGTTCTCCCACTATAAATGGATGACAAGCAACCAATCCTTGCTCCAGTAGTTGGATCAGGTGTTGCTCCTTGTGTTTAAAATGGGTAACCCAAATTGAAGTGTCTGCTAACACTAAATCAGGCATTTGGAGATCTCCGACGGGGAATCGATTTTAATCCTTTTTCAGTTCCACCAAGTTTTGCCAGACGTTTGCTACTTTCCTTTGCTATTAAAGCCTCAAGACCAAGTCTGACCAAGGAAGTTTTTTCTTTGATTCCTGTTAATTTTGAGGCTTTGGCAATCAGGTCATCCTCAATATTAAGAGTCGTTCTCATGGTTTGCTCCGCTTATTAAATGATTGTCTGCATGCATCTATTATAGGCATATACCAATGCATATTTCAACCATCTTTGTTAAGAGTCTCAATACGCCCGCGTTTAATTCCTCGGATGGCGGATCGAATCCTGTTGCAGATAGACCGTGAGACAAAACTGTTGCAGGCTTTCCCTGGTTATCTCCAGGGCCTCTTCTGAACAGCTATCGAGAAGATACTCACGAATTGATTAATATATTATCTGAACAAATAAACGTTATTAAGGATAGTCCGAAAATATATCCTCAAATACCTTTAAAATGCATTATACACAGGATCATGAGCGGCCATAATCGCACTGGCCATGGTTTTCAGATCTGTGGAAAAATCGGAGTTATATTCGTAGGTGTTTAGATCGACGCCATAGATCGCTTCCAACCAGATGAGAACACCCATCTCTACCAATATTTTTCCTGGATGACCTAATGTATCAACAAACAGGGAGGTATCATAATCGCCGATAAAGCGGCTCACATCGGTCATATTACCTGATTCATACAAACCTTGCAGATCTAGTGCTGCACGACCATAGGGAATACAGTAGAGGGTATTGTTTGGGTAATCAGCGCGCAAGGTATCGATCATAGCATGCAGTGTGCTGGTATGGAAGTCCTCCCACAGAACTGCCAATTCAGAAGATTCATAACTGCCTGGATTTTGTACCCAGGGAAGCGCTATAAAGAACTGGACATCCGGATTACATGTCAGGGCATAATCGATCCAGTTTTTATATCCGGTAATGGCAGGGTAATCAGGGTGATAGGTCATGCCAAATAACTCTATGTCACCTTCATCCAGTATCGCCTGAATCTGCAAACGTTTGGTCTCATTATTCCAAAGTGCCTCCGGGGAACCGGTTGCACCACCCGACGTTACAACATCTTGTGAATGGTCTGTATAACCCGCCAACCGGGCATGTTCATTCATATCATCGGCAAAAGGCCTAAAAAAACTGTGGCCGATGAAGAGGCTTTTGTAACCTGTTGTTGTAGGCGGAGAAACTGGTGTAGTGACTTGATCACCGCTGTTGCAAGAGGCTATCAGTGCAACGGTAATAAATGTGAACAGGAATTATCGGATGAATTTCATAGATATTCCTTTCTTGATGCTTACAATGCGGTTTATTAAATGCGCTAACGCCTGCATCAGACAATTCACCCAGAGAGTGGTTAGAAAAGCCATTTAAAAGATTTCGTCTATTTTAGCTATAAAAAGAAAAACAGTCGAAGCTTTAGAGCAGTCAACTGCTTTCAACCATTTTTCAATCAGATGAATAAAAGCCTTATCGTTGATTCGTTCACTCAGCATTTTCAGTATCCAGCCGTGATCCATGTTATCAAAGAAACCCTTAATATCAGCTTCAACGATGTAGCCAAAGACACCTTACTGTAATTGAAATGTCAAGTCGCCCGCTAATAACCAAACACTTAAAATTATCACAAATGTGCTAATGACACCGTTAATAAATTCAATGAATAGTAAGTTTTTAGGATACGTTGACTGTATCCACATATTCCAAAATCTCGGAGACACACGAACCAGTGCTGATAGCGTTGCTAATATTAACGCTGTATAGAAGCTATAAGGGGAAGCAAACATCTACCGGAGGTATAAATACACTGTTGTTAGAATATATATTTCAATCTGAGTGCCCAGAAACATTTTAAGGAGGGGCTCTTTTTGATTATTCCATATTCTTACCGCTGACGACTTTTTTCCCTTTTCGTATTGTCCGGCAACCAAAGGATTCAAGTATAAAAGTCCAACAATAAAAAAATGAATAATCCCAATTACAAACCCCCAAATTAGAATATCAAATATCATTTTGTCTCCTTTAAAATCTACGCAGCCCAACGCCTGAAAACTATTGTTCGGTTCTTCCAGTTCTGGACTCTTTGATTGCGTCGAGGATATCTGCTGTAGTAGCTTTTGTTTTAATTCCTGGAACATCAAAGGGAGATTTACTTGAAGTTTTAAATACAACAGAGAAGGTTTCTCCTCCTCTTCTTTTAATTACAACTTCTTCACCTTTTGCTATATCAAGCACTTCTGACAATCGTTGTCTGGCTTCTGAATAAGTGTAAACTTTCATTTTATCACCTCAATAATCTTTATGTGTTTCTTTTTTGCGACTTCTCTTAAACGTCTATCGAGGGTTAATAATGGAATTTTAAGGGTTGACGCACATTCGAGAAAGTATGCGTCATATGCGTAAATATTGAAAATTGAAGCAATACCCAATGCTTCTCTGATATCGGTTCTGTATAATTCAACCTGGATTTTTTGAGCACTGTCCCAAGCTCTTGTTACTTCGTCTGCATCAATTAAGTGCTTCTCCATCATTGCCGTCAAGGCATTACCAATTTCAAAAGGCAATACATCCGGTGCAATGAGTTCGTGTCCTGCAGTAAGTCTCACTATTTGAGGCTTTTCAGGCTCGTTAAGAGCAACTGCAAGAAAAGTATTTGTGTCAGCTATTATTTTCATACGTACAATTGTACTTTAATGGGATAACTAATGCAAATGGAACCGAACACCATTCTGAGCCGCGGCGGTAACCATCGGCTCCGGAAACAAATTGGGTAGTTTTGATCAGATGTCTATGATATTTCCTGTGGTTCGTGTAATAGGGTGATAAATGAGCAACCCGATTGCCGCGAGAGCCCCGAACAATGCTCCGGCGATAAATGTGAATGAGGCACTGAAAACACTCCATAGTGATCCCGCGATAACGCTTGCCAATATAGGACAGGGTCTTTTTGGGAAAGGAGTATTGAATACAGCTATACTTGACTGAATAAAGGAACGCATTATGAGTTGGTTAAGCGTTTTTTATGATAGAGATAATCCGATCGTTAAAATTACCACGTTTTTCAAGCGCACCGATCCCACTACGAAAAATTCGCACTCGGAAAAAGCGGCAGGAGTTGTAGGAGATGTCTGTATAGCTGCAGCTATCGCACTGATTGGGTGCTAAATGTTAATAATGCTTCCAAACCCCGAAGCCAATGTGTATAATGAACATAAAACATACACAGAGGAGCAGCAATGAGAACAAACATTATAATCAACGACGAATTGATGAATGAAGCATTGAAATTGACTGATTTAAAAACTAAGAAAGCCGTTGTTGAAGAAGGCTTAAAATTGTTGGTACAGTTGAAGAAGCAACAAAAAATAAAATCCCTCCGTGGTAAATTAAGTTGGGAAGGAAACCTCGAAGATATGAGGTTAGATAGATGATTCTTGTTGATTCTTCTGTTTGGATTACTTATTTTAATGGCCAATTAACATGGCAATCAGATGTACTTGATAAATTATTAGAAAAGGAACCAATCCTCATTGGCGATCTAATACTTACTGAAGTATTGCAAGGCTTCCGAACCAACAAAGATTTTAACAAAGCTAAAGAGTTTTTAAGTACATTGGATTTCATTGAAATCGGTGGTTACAATAATGCGATTCGATCAGCAACCAATTTTCGATTCCTCAGAAAAAAAGGAATAACAGTCAGAAAAACAATTGACGTTTTGATCGGAACATATTGCATTGAAAACAATATCTCATTGCTTCATGACGATCATGATTTTGATCCGATGGAACAGCATTTAGATTTATCAGTCATTTCTCCAGACTCCCTCCATTGATTTACTCTCACATCCTTTTTTCACCCAACACCAGTTTCACCGGCCGCCATCACCGAACCTGACACACACAGTAACAAGTGGTTTAACATTGGGCAAAGTAAAGACCCAAAAACGCGCAAGGGCCGTCCGACTGGATGTGCATGTTAACCCAGTCTAAAGATAAACTTTGAAATTCAAAACATCCTGCATCAAACCAAAATGCTTATCTAGTGAGAATATGAAGCTATCATTTTGTTTTGCATTCTGGGCAATGATCAAATCAGGAATTCCAATTCCGTTGATTCCGGCTTTTAAACAAGTGTATTGAAATTCTTGAATCTCCAGCCAGTCAACTGATAAAGGTAGATTTGCTACTTCATTGATTGCTTCGATGATGGATGCTTGACGTTGCAGTCTGAGGAAAGGAACTAGCTCGGTGAGGATGAGATCATTGGTAAAAACAAAATTGTTATCAATAAGATATTCCAACTCATTTGTTTCACCGCCTGATCTGAAAAAATCAACCCAGATTGATGTATCGACCAGGACTCTCATCAACGATCTCTCAACTTATCAAGATCAATGTCTAAATCGACCTTGCCTCTGTACTTTTTCAGAGCCGAGATTTTCGATTTTCTCACTAGTTCTTCCAAAGCAACAGTTATGACTTTTGTTTTGGTCTTAATATCTGTCACTTGCATCGCTTCATGCAAGAGATTCTCGGGTAAATCCAATGTTGTTCTCATATCACACCTCCTTATGCATAAATTTATTACATTATGCATATAAAATCAAGCTAGATTCTTGCTTTTCGAGGTTAACACCGGTTTCAGTTGCCGGCCGCGAGGCCGCTCAAATGGAAGCACTAGTTAAGGGGATTATACTTTCGGTGATGACTATATCTCTCTGTGGGCACACTGCATGTAACAGCTCGTTGAGTTTTTCGACGCTAGGAACAGAACGACCTTGTTCGTATCGAGCATAAGTGTTGCGTGATTTCATGCCTAATTTGGCTGCAACCTGAGAAAGTGAGAGACCGCTTAATTCGCGTTTTCTCTGCAATAGAAGACTTACCATATGCTTTGGTTCTGATGAACCGACTTCAAATTTTTCCTTTTTCCCTCTATATACCTCAGCTTTGAATCCTTCTTTTTTAACCAATGATTCCAGCATATCTTCAACCATTACATATGTTTCTTTCTTTGTTCTACCTTGGGTCATTAAATCAAGAATAGGAATTTCAGCAAGCCAAAATTTGCCATCTTTATATATTGTGCCTGAAAATCTCATGATCGACCTCCTCTCTTTGCTTTGCGTAGTATTGAACGAGCAAGCTTTTCATTAATTTCATTGTGCCGAGGAATCGGTTCCTGTCTGTCTCCATCGGTCCAAATATCGTGGTTTCCTCCATGCCTCAGAAACGACCAACCAAGCTATTTCAACTCATTCTCAAGTTTCTTCCGTTTCATGATTAGGATTGTACACCTATTTGTGTGCAGTGGCAAGTTGGATTCTGCTTCCCCTTAACGCAGGTTAAAACTTTTGTTGGAAATTTGTTTCAATATTTCCTTTTTTAGAGTCACCGACCCACTATTCAGGACAGTTATTGTGTTTTTTCCACATTTGTGGATCATGTCCCTTTGGAATGTTTAGACAAGGATCATCTGCAGAATATCCCCTATTCTTATTGTATAATTGAATTTGCTGAGGTGATAATATTTCGGGAGTTTTTAAGTGAGAAGACAAATGAACATAGCGTAGATTACTCCTGACTTTAGCAATTTCATCCAGTAGGCTCCTCAATACGGTTTCTGTGATTGTATTGTCGGCGAAATGGCCATTCAACTTTTTTTCCAGCTCTATTAGTTTGAGTCCCAATGGAATAGCTTGAGTTTTCATCGTCTGGAATAAAATTCCAATTTTTCTCTTCTGTTTGGGGCTTAAGCTGATTTCATCTTCCATTTCCAGTAAATGTATAGGTCCTGGCACGCCGTTAAGTTCCGCTGCTTTTGCCAACCCCCAACCACGCCCATTTTTAAGATCATCAATATCTGATTTTGAAAGGCTTTTTATCTGTCTTTTTTCTTGCCCAACATAGTTTGATGCATGGGAATGCTGTCCAACAGCAGTCAAACAAAACAAGAAGATTAATATCACTGAAATTATGAAACTATTTTGGATTTTCATGAAAACTCCTTAATATAATTTTCATTTCCAACGCCTGCATCAGCGGCGGGCCAAGTTGCACCTGATTACCACAGTAATGAGTGGTGAAGCAGTGGGATAAGTATCGGCTACAAAACCACGAGGGCCGTCCGTCTGAATGTGTTTATTGGGCTATGATTTACGCTTATTTAGTGTGTTGTAGACTCTTCCACCTTCTCGTTTTCCAATGACAATTACCAAAATATACAATTCATCATCCACAACCTCATATACGAGTCGATAGCCCGATGATCTAAGCTTAATCTTGTAGTGATTTAAGTAGCCAAATAACTGGGATGAAGGAATATGAGGCTCAATAAGTCTTTCTTCCAGTTTCTTCTTGAATTGCTTTTTTATAGACTTATCCAGTTTTTTCCATTCTTTTAGTGCTGAAGGTAAAAACCTCAAATTATAACGCATCGATTGATACCTCAACAGCTTTTGACTTTTCCTTCTGTCGGTGCTTCACTATTAATCCTAAATCATAGTCCTCAATACCTTCAATTAACGCTTCATAGGTTTCAGCCGGAATCAAGTACGCGGTTGGTTTGTTGTGATTAAGGATTGTGATAGGATTTCCATCTGCTTGCTGCAGCAAGGCACTAGGATTCTTTTTCAGTTCTGATATACTTGCAGATAAACTTGCCAAGATTTGCTTCATATTAGTCTCCATATAAAGTTTTAATTTAGAACTTAAATATGGTCTTATTTTAGATCATTTACTTAGCTCTGGCAAATGCTGAAACTTTTTCACTGCACAACACCTGTTTCACCTGCCAGCCACTGACCCGATGCGTGGGTGGTCAGGTGTATGCTTTTGTTGAACTAAGCCGCTATCGCGGCGGTTGAATTTGATTTCGGTTATCAAATAGCCTAACTCCATAGTTTTGTTATTCCGCCAAGTTTAACATCACATGGAATTACGCCATGAAACACTTCAAGAATCACACATTCGCCCAGTTGCATGAGCAGTTCAAACGTGAAATCAAGCTACAGGGCAAGAGCCCCAAAACCATTGACAGCTATGCCCGATCCCTCAGGCGGTTGTTGACCTACTTCGATTGTCATCCACAGGATCTTACCCAGGACGACCTCAAACTCTATTTCGAAGATTTAGTTTCCTCCCGCTCATGGAGCGTAGTCCGGGTGGACCGCTGGGGTCTGCGCCTTTTCTGGGAACGAATCTTCAAAAAAGAGTGGCATTAGCCGGACATTGTCAGGCCCCCCAAGGTCAAAAAACTTCCGGATATCCTGACCCTTAAAGAAGTCGACCATATCCTGGCCGCCCTGGACAAATTCAGATACCGGGCCTGCCTGTTTACCATCTACTCCCTCGGACTCAGGCTTTCCGAAGGTGTCAACCTCAACGTCGAAGATATCGACAGTGCCCGCATGCTGGTCCATGTTCGCAACGCCAAGGGCAACAAGGACCGCATGGTTCCCCTGTCACGACAGACACTGACGCTCCTCCGGCGATATTGGGTAACCCATCGCAATCCCAAACGGTTATTTCCAGCCGTACATCTCGGAAAGGCGAAAAGATGTCATACCCAGAGAGCCATGAACAAAACCGGCGTTCAGGCTGCATTCAAGTTGGCCCTGGGTGATTGCAATATCCACAAAAAAGCGACCGTTCACACGCTCAGGCATTATGCCACCCATCTGGTGGAAGCCGGAGTCAATCTGCGGGCAATCCAGGAGTACCTGGGGCACGCCAACCCGAATACCACGGTTATCTTCGCCCGGCTTTCCAAACCGTCACTGGACAACTCGGGAGAACTGATTCAACAGCTGATGGACCGGTTTCAGTTCATCCGCCGCAAACTGCTGATTTTCCCGGAGTTGGATTAATGGTGGCGTCATGGAACTCGCCCCCATTCTGGATCGGCACAAGGATCAGGTTGTGTCGGATCCTCGATTCCAATACTCCGTCACGGTCAAAGAACGGAAACATGCCTTACAGGCCATTGTTTCCTGTCGCACAGCCGCTTGCGGAGAAATCCAGGTGTTCTGCCCGGATTGCAGACAGATCTCCTGGTTTGCCCACTCCTGCGGAAACCGGAGTTGTCCCAGATGTCAACACCATGAGACGTCCCGCTGGCTGCAGCGACAGCTTAAAAAGCAATTGCCGGCCGATTACTTTCTGGTTACCTTCACCCTGCCAGCAGAACTCAGGGCTCTGGCCAGGCGGTTTCCAAAGGTTATCTACAACCTGATATTCTCTGCCGCTTCCGAATCCTTGAACGAGGCTGCCTCCAACCCCAGGTTCTTTGGCAGACGAATCGGTTTCACCGGTGTTCTACACACCCCCGTCAGTTGAACCTTCATCCCCATGTTCATTTTGTGGTGCCGGGAATTGCCTTCCGGCCACAGCAAGGGCTTTGTATCCACTGTCGGGATCGATATCTGATCCCCGAACGCGTCCTGAACCGTCTGTTCAAAGGAAAGTTCCTGTCCGGCCTTAGGCAGCTTGGTTTGTCTTTTGATACGACCCTTTACAAAAAAGACTGGGTGGTGGACTGCCAGTTCTCCGGTAAAGGCAATTCCGCCTTGAAATATCTCTCACGATACTCGTACCGGGGCGTGATCTCCGAGAAGAATATTCTCTCCCATCATAACGGTGAGGTCACATTTCGATACCAAGATAGTGAAACCAAGCAGTGGCAGACCCGTGTCCTGAAAGGGCCTGATTTTGAGAGAACCGTTCTCCAGCATACCCTGTCCAAGGGATTCAGAAGAGTCCGCGACTTCGGGTTTCTGCACGGCAATGCCAAAAAGACCTTGATCCGGATACAACTGCTGCTGAGGCCCAAACTAACAGAGTAGCCCCAACCTGCCAGACCGGCTTTCAAGTGCCCTTGCTGAGGAAAACCGGCTGTGATTATGGCCGTTGGAGTCTTTAGACCTCGATTCCCAACACGAATCCGTTCACCGCCTGTCGCCTTGATTTGAGCATGCACGGTTGATCGGTCTGCAGGCTCACAATTGAATCGGTCGCTCTGAAAATCCGAAGGGATATCTGCGCCCTGAATTCAACGGGGACTCCCTATCTTACTTGAATTAAATGTCAATGAACCTGATTGTTACATGTGAGTCTGTCGATTTTACTCAATCCTGCAATAAAACGCCTTTCCGTTACCACCTGCCCCAATAATATATTTTCTTATATAACGTCTATTATCCGCCGGGCTTGTTCAACTACAGGATAGATTGCGGTTCGTTCCTCACACAATCTATCCTTATTTGTTATGCCTTTTTCGTCTTTTTGAAGACTAAGTCGGCTTTTCTTCGCTGACAAGCATGTCTATGAATTTTGCAAATCGCCTCTGTCTAGTTTCGGGTTTCTTTGCACTTGTCAATCCGTACGCGATGACATAACGACTCGATCTATTGAGCGTTTGAAAAAACTGTTTCGCCTTCGGCTTGCTCTCCAGTGCTGCTAGGAAATCTGCTGGCACTTCCATTTCACTTGCCGCATAGGCGTTTTCCCACCGACCGTCCGCTTTGGCAGCACGAATATGCACGAGCCCTGACTCCGTCATCCGGCCCTCGCTTATCAAACGCTCCGCATGCTCTCTGTTCCTTTTCGACCAGTTGCTTCGCGCTTTCCTGGGAGTAATTCGCTGGAAATAGGCTTGGTCATCAATTGACTTCTTGACGCCGTCGATCCAACCCCAGCACAGTGCTTCAATCACGACATCGTCCCAGGTCACGCTCGGAATGGCAGTCTTTTTCTTGAATATCTTCACCCACAGTTCACTTTCGATGGCGTGATTCATCTTAAGCCACCGGCCAAGATCTTTCGGCGATGCAAATGTCATGATTCTCGCTGGATCGGGTTCAGGCATAAAACTAGATTCTCTTCGGATCGGGTAGGTCAGAGGCCTTTCGGCCTCTTTCCCCCCTAAGAACCGTACTTGACAGTTTCCCGTCATACGGC
>Ga0208904_1001447_pt1 | contig 16210 bp, 21 predicted proteins | sample AntAceMetag02UKB_FD_184774 | JGI IMG/M metagenome (GOLD analysis project Ga0208904, IMG submission 184774) | Saline lake microbial communities from Ace Lake, Antarctica - Antarctic Ace Lake Metagenome 02UKB (SPAdes) (version 2) | ecosystem: Environmental > Aquatic > Non-marine Saline and...
GATTTGCTAAAGATACTCCTCTCGATGATTTAAAACTTATGGGAATTTTCCCTAGTTCTGCTAATGGAGAAACTCCAGAAATGAGGGCGTGGTGTGTCGTCTGGCTCGGGGGCGGGTCGGTTGCTGGTGGCGGGTATGGCCTTGACGATGGCGATGGTCGTCTGCTCGGGATAGCACCGGAGGTGCAAAGTGTGTTAGGAAAAGGTGTTTCAAATATCAAATCATATACTATAGCCGATTTACAAGCAGTTGACAAAACAATGCAAGGATTAGAAGGAACCTTACATCCAGATGTTTTAAAATCATTTGCAAATTTGAGAAAAAAGCTTTAATTCTATTTTACAAATCTTTTTATAATCTAATTATTTAATTTATATGTCCTGGCAACCGTGGGAAACTATGAGAAGCTGGGTTATACGCTCTTTTACGAGGGCAACTTAGTTGTCATAAAATACAACCATAACACCTAATGTGTGAAATGGTGGTGGGAATCAATAAGTGAAAGAGATATGCTCTGGGGCGTGGTATGTCAACAGGCTCGAGAACAGGTCGAATGCTAATGGCAGGAATGACCTTGACAATGACAATGGTCGTCTGCTCGGAATAACTCACTTGGTTACAGGACATTTTTTATTTTTCTTCCACTTTCTTTTAGATTTAACATTTGCTATTACGCAAGCAATCTCATCGTAGTTAATTTCATAATTTTTCAATCTTTTTTTAATATCTCTAAGTCTTTCCTTATGACTATAAACTTTTTTTAGAATTTTGTGTATTTTTTTTCTTGGTAGAATTTTCCAAACAGATAATTGTTTGTGCTCTATAAGATTAATCAAATGACTCCAAACAGTTGATTCTTTTACTTCTTGTTTTTGAGCAATTTCTTTTATCCCAAGACCCTTTTTATAATTAAATAAAGTTCTCTGTGTTGAAAATTCTAATTCGCTTTCCTTGACTTTTTTGATATAATTTATATAATTTTTTTTGTTCTGAATGAATAATTTACTTCCATGAGAAAAAGATTTATTAAAATTCCTCATTAAATGTCTTCGATATTTATGAGTGTTTGCATGGAGGCAATAAGCTAACCAACCTTCTAAAGATTTAAGTACCTTTTCTCTACTAATCATCTCTTCATCAAATAGTATTTTTAAATTATTGAATTTTCTATCAAAATTTTTGAGATTACTTTTTCTTAATAGTTTATGAAAATAAAAAACTCTAAAGCCCAGAAAATTTATTCCTCTTTCTAATCTTAAAACTCCTGATTTATTTGGATGTAATTCTATCTTTAACTTTTCTTTTAAAAAATTGTCAATATTAATTTGCCATTTTTCAAGTTGTTCTTTAGAATCATGTAAAATTACAAAATCATCAACATAACGAATATAATATTTTACTTTTAATTTGTGTTTGACAAATTGATCTAATTCATTTAAATATAAATTTGCAAAGAATTGGGAAGTTAAATTGCCTAGAGGCAGACCTTTTTGATTATTAATTCTGTACGTCTCTCTCTCTCTCTCTCTCTCTCTCTCTCTATTACTTTTTTAAGTAATCCCCGAGTTTTTTCACAGGTAATTTTTCTTTGAAGAATTTTCAACAGAATTTCATGATTGATTTCTTTAAAGTAATGTTTTATGTCTGCTTTTAAAACAAAGCACTTTTTTGTGTTATTTTTAGAAACTTTTCTTTTAAATTTATCAAATCTTTTGACAGCTTTTAATGTTCCTTTCCCTATCTGATTAGCATGAGAGTCATAGATAAAACCTTTTTCAAAATCTGAAACAATAATATTACATAAAGCATGATGAATAATTCTATCACGAAAAGCAGACTTGGAAATCTTACGGGTTTTTGGATCTCTTATGATAAATGTTTTGAAAGGATTTGGTTTGTAGGTTTGGTTTAATAATTCTTCTCTTAATTTTTCTAGATTTTCTTTTAGATTGGCTTTAAATCTTTTGACATATCTTCTTTTATTTTTCCCTTTTTTAGCTTTGTTATATGCTAGTTTAAGATTGTCAATTGAACATATTTTTTGATACATAGTTAATTAGATAATAGTGGGTATAAAAGTTTTTTATTCATACATATTTTTAGTTTTTCTAAAAAATACAAATATACTTCTTTTTTGACAAAGTACTCCCCCGAGTCACTACCCCTACACATATATATTATGCCGACTGACTCTTGGGCTATTTTTAATCATTGTTCTCGACGACGAAGGTATTTTTGCACCCGAAAATCAGGAGTCCTATTTTTGGCACTTTTTTAGCAGTTTTTTTAACCTTATTGGTAGGTATCTAATATCTACTGCACTTCCAAATTGTTTGAATTTTTTAACAAATTTTCTTTTTGTCACAACAAAAAACCATTTATCATAATTTTCATTCAATAATTTAACTTTTTCTTTTAGATTTTTCACTTTGGAAAATGCAGAACCAGTCTCAATTTCGATAGCATATCTAACTCCCTTAATTATGAAAACAATATCTGGCTTTCTTGTCACAAATTTCATAATTGCAATATCTTTGCTCTCTAGATATTCTGCTAAATCATAAGTTACAAAATGATGGGCAATACTTTCATTGAATCTTGGTTTTAATAAGAATTCTTCAATCTTACCAGAGATTAAACTTTTACGTTTATAGAAAAGATAATCTTTTTCTAAAAGATATTTTATTTCATGTTTATTTAATTTTTTCTTTCTGAAAAATCTTTCATCTTCATCGACATTGATTCTAACTATCTTTCTAATTTTTCCAGTAATAGGATCTCGTTCTATTTGATTACCTCTAATAATGATCTTGTTTCTATTACAAGTTTCATCATTGTTTTCATTTGTATTTTCATTTGTTGATTGTCTTCCCTCAAGAATTCAGCTTCTTGTTCAGCTTTGGTTAGTCTTTTTTCAATTTCTGTTTTGGTAACATCTATTAGTAAATCGTCTTCTGAAATTGTATCCTTCATCCCTAATAATTCAGAATAATAATGAATTTTATCTGATTTTTTCCAACCAAATCGATATTTTAAGGCAGATTCGCTTTTGTAACGGGGAAGCCAATAACAGCAAGAACAATGACGAAAGTCATACATTGATAGTCTGGAATATAATTCTCCTGCTTCACTCATGCCTGTGCCTAAAACTTTTACTGCTAAATTTTTAAGGTATCTATTCACGACTTGAGGATTTATCGAAAATAACTGATCTTCTGGTTTTAAATCATTTTCTTCAACATAATTTTTTATTAAATTAGAACAAATCATTAATTTAATTCTTCTGCCAAAGGTTTTGTTGATTTCTTCTCTTATTTGTAATTCAGTATAATTATTAAATAAGTCTCTTACTCTGATATTAATTAATTCTGTTGGAGCCCTAATTCCTGTATCATAGAGAAACATTATTAGAGTTTTGTATTTATGTCCTGCTCTTTCATAAAGATGTTTGACTTGTTTTTCTGTTAGGTAAACCCATTTTGGTTTGTTTGTTTTAGTGTCTAGGTCTATTGTTATGTCTTTAATTTCTAAATTATTTTTTCTAGAGATTTTTTGATACCAATGCCAGAAAGCTTTGAATATTTTAACATAGGTGCCTGTTCCTACGAAATTATTTCCATCTTGCCGTTTCATAATGCCTTTTTCCATTTCTGAAAAGAATTGAAATAACTGCTCCTCTTTAATCTCGGTTATACAGCCCAAATTAAAGCTTGTCTTAAACTTTTTCGAGAAGAATATAAGTTTGTCCTTTAGTGTGTTTAATCTGTTATATCCCCTAGAACCTTTAACACTAACCGATGAAATATTAACCCCAACCCCCATGTCGTTGAGATATTGTAATATTATATCTGAGTTTTCTCTGCTTAGGTCAGGAATCCCATTTTTTACTGATTTTTGCCATTTCAAGTATCTTTCTTTGTGTTTATAGGGATCAATTTTCATTGTTTGTGTGTCTGGTGATGGAAGGGGTTTTTAAATCTTGTCGAGATACAACGCATCCGACAGACTATATCGATAAAAAGAGTCTCTTAAATTGGTCTAAAAAGTATTACGCCCCCACCGAGATTCGAACTCGGGTCACCACCGTTCTCCAAGATGAGGTTGTATTGAGATACAAAGATCTAGTCTCTCATCGAGATTTGATCACCTCTTCTTATCATTCTTCTTGAGAGGGTAGCATTCTTGGCCACTGAACTATGGGAGCTTTTGTGAAGTGGTTTTAGCCACTTGTTTGGATATCCCATACAAACAACGTAAGGGTTTTTAATCCTTGCATGAACTATGGGAGCCAATCTTCTTAGAAATGGGGAATATAAAAAACTATCTCCCTAAAATCTTTCCATTTTTGATTAAAGTTGATGGTTTTCCTGAAAGTTCTCTAGCATCAATTATTAAATCAACTTTTTCTGAGATTGTTTTGTTTATTTCTTCTATTTTATTTGCTGGTTTTTCTCCTGAGAGATTTACAGAAGTTGTTACAATTGGTTTTCCTGTTTCTTGAAGAGTTTTTGTAAAAGTATGATCTGGAATTCTTATCCCCACATATTCCCCTTCAGAAATGTACTCTAGAAAGTCTTTTTTCTTTTTTCTGAGTAAAAGGGTGTATGGTCCTGGAAGATATTTTTCAATTGTTTCTTTATCTGTTTCAAAGTTTTGAAGAATGTATTCTGTGTTTGGGGCAATAATTGAAAATGGTTTTGGGTCTCTGTTTTTTATTTTTCTTATTTTTTCTACAAGTTTTTTGTTTTCTGCATCACAGCCAATACCATAGATAGTGTCTGTTGGATAAATAAATATCTCGTTAGAAAGTCTAGAGATTATACTATCATTTATTTCTTTTAATTTTATTATTTCCATTTTTTACTCAGTTAAGAATACTTTATCCTTTGGTCGCACTTTTTCAGGTACTTTTATTCCTACATGGTCTCCTGCTTTTGCTTCTTGTACACTTTCTTTTTCTATTTGTATACTAGAGATTTCTATTTCAAAATCTGTTGTGCTTCCTTTTATGTGTACTTTTTGTCCAACTTTCAATGAATTTGAAAGTTTTATTGCAGCCACATCAACATGTTGGAAATAACTTGAAACTGTGCCAATTTCTTTTTCTGCCATGTAATATTAAGATAAATCATATATTTAAATTTAGCGATAGTAAGGGTTTTAAATTAAGGTTTCTTTGTTGGATTATGAAAGAGGGGGTGAAAAAATTAGCTTTTAGAATTAAGAAGAGATATGTTTCTTTAGCAATTTTAATTATTTTGTTTGGGATCGCAAGTTATTCTGTTATTGCTAATACTGGTTTTTTGCAATTTGATGATATTGATGAAAGAGATATGGAAAGATGGGTTCATGATGAAAATGGATTAATTGAAGGAACAGATTCTTTTGTTTTGGAGGGAGATAAAGATATTTGTTGGATGTTGATTCATGGATATGGGGCAACTCCAGATGAAATGAAAGAAATGGGGGAAATGATAAATACAGAATTTGGGGATTATGTTTATGTTCCAAGATTAAAGGGCCATGGGGAATTGCCTAGTCAGATTATTAATTTAACCTTGGATGATTGGTATCTTCAAGTTGAAAAAGATTTTGAAGAATTGAATTTAAAGTGTGGCAAGGTAAATGTTCTTGGATTTTCTTTTGGAGGAGCTTTAACTTTAAAATTAGCTGAAGAAAAGAATTTGAATAATGTTTATCTGGTGGATGTTTTTTTGAAAACTGCTCATCGTTGGTATTATGGGATTTCTGGAGAGCTTTATTTAAAATTATTTGCTAATTCTTTTTTGTATGTAAAAAAATCTCAAATTGCCCAAATAAATTCTTTAGAGGGTAAAGAAAATTATATTGCTTATTGGAATTTTCCTATAAGGCCAGTAAAGAATTCATTTGAATTTCTTAAGGTTGTTGAAGAGGATGTTGAAAAGGTTGATGAACCTATTTTTATTTTACATTCTCTTGGAGATAGGACTGCTTCTGTAGAGGCTGCGCAAGAGGTTTTTAATGGGGTTTCTAGTAAAATTAAAAAAATCGTTATTTATGAGAAATCTAATCATGTTCTTTTAGTAGATTATGACAAAAAAGATGCAATGAATCAAATAATAAATTTTGAAATGGAGAACAGAAATGAAATTTAAAAGAATCCAAAAATTTTGGAAGAGATATAAGAAAACTATTTTTGGCATTGTAGGAATATTTTTATTTTTAGTACTTTTTGTTGGGATTTATAATACAAATAAATCTTTGCCAGAAGGAACAAGTTTTGAAGGAGAGGTTTATTATGTTGATGAAGGTTCTGTTGAATTTTTATATGATTTAACTTATTTAGATGGCGCAGGAGAGAAGGTTCATGAACAGGTTATTTTTGATAGGATTTTTGATTTAATTGATTCTGCGGAAAAATTTATTCTTATTGATATGTTTTTATTTGGTGCTGATGAAAATGCTTATAGAAATTTATCTGAAGAGTTGGCAAGCCATTTAATTGAAAAGAAAAATTCAAATCCTGAGATTAAAATTAACTTAATTAGTGACGAATATAATACTGTTTATGGGTCATATATTCCTCCTTTTTTTAAGGATTTAGAAGAGAATGGTATTGGGGTTGTTTATACCAATATGAATCGTATGAGGGATAGCAATCCTATTTATTCTTCTTTTTGGAGAGTTCTTTTTTATCCTTTTGGAGTGTCCTCTGAGTGTAAATTTAGTTTTATGAAATTTGGTGGTAGAAAAGTTTGTATAAGGTCGGCATTAAAACTTTTAAATTTTAAAGTAAATCATAGAAAACTTATTGTGGCAGATAATAATGAGAAAGTTGTATCCATTGTAACTTCTGCTAATCCCCATGATGGAAGTAGTGCGCATTCTAATGTGGCTTTGATTATTGATGAAAAAATTTGGGAAGATATTTATTTTTCTGAAAAAAGTATTGTTGATTTTTCAAAAGGAGATTTTAAAGGATATGATTTTGAAGAAGCATATGAAACAAATTCTTCTGAAGTTTCTGTGCAGTTTTTAACAGAGATGAAGATTAAAGATGGTTTAATTAATGAATTGGATAATACTGTGGAGGGAGATTCTATAGAGGTTATGATGTTTTATATTTCTAATAGGGATGTTGTGAGAGCCCTTCTTGATGCCTCTGAAAGGGGTGTTGAAGTTAAATTGGTTTTAGATCCAAATAAAGATTCCTTTGGAAGGGAAAAAGATGGAGTTCCCAATAGGCCTGTTGCCCATGAATTGGTTGACAAATCTAAAGGTAAAATTCAAATTAGGTGGTATTCAACCAATGGAGAGCAATTTCATACAAAGATGATTGTGGTGAGGAAACAAGATGGAAAAACAATTGTGTTTATTGGATCGTCTAATTTGACTAAAAGGAATAATGATGACTATAATCTTGAGTCAGATGTAAAGATGGTCGCGAATAATAATTCTATAATTATTCAAGAGATTTATACTTATTTTGAAAGAATTTGGAATAATGAGGGGGGAACCTATACTGCAGATTATTCTACCTATGAAGATACTAGATTTGTGAAAAATCTTCAATATGAGTTTCAAGAGTTTACTGGATTGAGCACTTTTTAGTTAATTTTAAAACTAGTATTTTGTTGATTTGTTTGTAGCCCCGTAGTACAGTGGTCAAGTATAATTGGTTCTGGGCCAATTGACCCAGGTTCGAATCCTGGCGGGGCTATTATTTGAACGGTTTCCTAAAGGATGACCTTTGGCCTCGATATTCAAGGGGTACAAGTTCCTGATGGGGCTATAGGAATATTTTTATACTTCTTTTATTTCTATATACCATGGTGATTGGAACTACTTTATTGGTTATGTGTGTCTTGATTGTCGCTATTTGGGTAGTGATAGAAGTAAAAAGGCTTAAACATAAGATTTTCGCAATACTTTTAATTGGATTAATCATTTTTGCATATGTTAGTTTTGCAATGGTCTTTAAAGACCAAGAAGTTAATTTTAAAACAATTCCTGGATTGTTTGATGCATCAAAGATTTATTTTTCTTGGTTACTTTCCATAACAGGTAATATGCATTCAATTACAACCCATGCAATTCAAATGGATTGGCAAGGCAATGAAACTTCTGAAGCATGAAAGTCTTAATGTTGGTTCTAATGTTTTTTGTTTTAAGTGCATTAATTATTATTAGTAATAATGGATTAGTTTTATTGGAAGATGATAGTTTTGGAGAGTTTTCTGAGTTGTATGTGGGATGGGTTAATAGTATTTATTCAAATGCTCAAATGTTAACTGGAGAAGTTGTTAAGTTGGATTGGTTTCCAAAAGAGGAGTAATATTTATAAAGTATATTCTCCAATATATATTATACAATGGCTAAGAAAAAAAAGGTGATTAAGAAAAAATCATCACCCAAAGGCGTAAAAAGAAAGGTATCACCTAAAGGCGTAAGAAAAAAACCAAAGAAGGTTGTTAGAGCTAAGAAAAATGTTAAGAGGAATGTCGCTCGACCAAGGAGAATGGTTCGTTCTACTCAAAAGAAAATAAAGGTCGCAATAAATAATTTAATTTTCTTTGCTATTTTGTTTATCATTTCTTTTGTATTATATGGAGTTTCTGAACAAAGAATGTATGTCCAATTATTTTCATTACTTTCAATGCTTTTAGGATTTATTTCTTTAGCATTAGTAATTGTTCTATTGACTCTTTTTATTATGAAAGGTTTGAAGAAATAAGCCTGTGCTGAGAATCGAACTCAGGACCTCTACATTTTTGGTTAAATATACAGCATTACCAATGTAGTGTTCTACCGGCTGAACTACACAGGCCTAAAGCATATTAATTGATTAAGTTTATAAAACCTTATTCTTAGGATTTCTTATGGAAGTAAAAATAAATTTTTCTATACATCCTAATTTTGGATTGGGATTAAATTAATATGGAAGAAAAAACTAACTTAGAATTATTAAAAGAAAATTATGCTGAGATTCAAAGTAAGCATGGTTTGCCAGAATTTGATAAGTTGAATAAAGATTTTCAGATAGAGAAAATTGCAGAAACTGAAACTGATTTTTTAATTCGTGAGATAAGAAAGTATGTTGCGGACAAATTTTCCAATTATCTGAGATTTATTGAATTAATATTGCATCCTGCGAATGCTCCAATGTTTGTTTTCTCTGTGATTAAGACAATTGGTGTTGAAGAGAAAACAAAATTGAATAGTATTTATAAAAAACTTTCAAAGAGCGAGGTTCAATTGATTGAATTAGATATTGAGTTTTCTGAAGAAAAAGAAATAGAGTTTGTTAAGGAATCTTATGTTATTTGGCAAGAGGTTAAGAAAGATGTCCTTGAAGTTGTTGATGTGATAAAAAAGAATTGGGATAATAAGATTGAAGTTAATGGTAAGAATTATTTTGGATAATTATTCTAATTTTTCAAATATTTTTTCAAGTTCTATTTCAAACAACGCTACTGGCATTTTAATTTTCCAATTTCTTAGTATTTTTGGATGAATTTCTCCAATATGCCCAATAACTTTTTCATCTAAAATTATTTCTGCACATCTTCCATCGATGTAATGTGGAGGGATTTCTTCTGCTTCTTTTAATTCTATTTCCACATTTATCATTCTTGATAAATATTCTAAGATTTGTTTTAATTCTGTGAAATTTCCTGGGATAGTTGCTCCTGCAAGATTTTCATTTTCAATTATTTTATTATTTGTATTGAATATTTTTCCAATTTCAAAAATTGATTGGGGGTATTCTGAATCTGCATTTTCTGAGACAATTTTTAATAGATAGGATGTTAAGTCTTTTCTCATGATATTATATTCTGTTTTTGATTCTTCTATTTCTATAAAATCTTTTTCTTTTTTTTCTGGAATTCCCATTTTTGTAAATTGATCTTTTTTATTTGTTAGATGGTAATTTGAAATTTCTAACATTTTTACTCCTGTCAATATTTCTGCTATTTTTCTTTTGATTGTTTCTTTTTTATCTTCTTTCCCTATTGTAGATATTTCAGGTATTTCCGGAATAAAATTTTCATAGCCATATGCAATAGCAACATCTTCAATTAAATCTACTTCATGCAAAATATCTGTTCTCCAAGCAGGGCTTTCAACAAATCCTTTTTTATATTCGTGCCCCATTTTTTCAATTAATTTTTTCAATTGTTTTTCATTAAGTTTTAATCCTAATAATTTGTTTGTGTTATCTAGAGATATTTTTGTTTTTTCAGGAGTTAAATCTGGAGTTAATTCTTTTTTATTTGTTTTAAGTTCCATTTGGTATATGTTTCCCCCCATTTCTGCAAAACTTGTGATGACAATGTTTAAACATTTTTTAAGAATTTCAAGGTCAAATCCAGAACATTCTACAAATACATCTTTTGTTTCTTTTGTTATTTTTCCAGTTAATTGAGAATTAATTATTGGGGGCATGCTCAGGATATTTTGATTTGCATCTATGAATATTGGGAATTTTGATTTTCCTGCCAAGAGATGTGCATAATCTTTTCCGGTTGGGTGTCTTTGAAGAATTTGAAGTCCTGACATTTCTCTTCCCATTTCCAGGGGGATGAATTTTATTTTATCTGGTTCAAGTGCTTTGTAGGTGATTGGAAGTTTTATTTTTTCTAAAGGATAGATCCCTATTGCTAATTTTTTCCTTTTTCTTCCTATTGTTATATGTAATTTTTCTTGTATTTCAATTAATTCTTTTATTTTATAGTTATCTAATTTTAATCCTTTAATGATTGCACAGGCAGTATGTGGTCTAATATTTTTTACTGAAGAATCAATTATAACTTTGTAATCTTTTGCAGGTTTGTTTATTTTATATTTTTTTAATCCTGTTTTTTTCCCTAGGAATGCTAGGAAAGCTCGTTTAAATCCTTGATATGAAAGCATATCTGGTCTGTCTGGGAAAATTTCTAATTCTATTTCTTCATTATCAAAATTTTCTAACGCAGTTCCAAACATTGCAATTTTATTTTTCATTTTTTCATCAAGTTTTCCTATTTCTTTTTCAAATAATTTTTTATTTATTTTTATGTTTGCCATTTTATTGTTTAGTCCAAAATTTCATTTTTCTTAATTGAGTTATGTCGTTTTTGTAAACTTCTCTAAGGTCTTTTATTTGGTAAAAATCCATAATAATTCTGTCAAATCCTTGCCCCCAGGCCAATACTGGAATTTGTTTTCCTAATAATGGGATGGTTATTTCTGGTCTAAATATTCCTGCTCCCCCTAATTCTAACCAAACTTTTTTCTCTGGATGATATACATGGATTTCTACACTGGGTTCTGTGTAAGGAAAATATGCTGGAACAAATCTAATTTTGTCAAAGCCCATCTTAGTATAGAATTGTTTTAGATATCCTAGTAAATGTTGGAAGTTTGCATTTTCATCTATTACAATTCCTTCTGTTTGATAAAATTCAAATCCATGGCTCCAATCCACTGTTTCATTTCTAAAGTTTTTCCCTAATGCAAAGAATTTACCTCTTCTTTGATCAATTGGAAGTTTGCTTAGGGCATATAATGTTTTTGCAGATAAACAGGTGGTGTGTGTTCTAAGAACTGTTTTCTTAGCGTCTTCTTCATCCCAAACATATCTCCAACCTTTGCTTCCTCCAATCCCGCTTTCATGTGTTTTTTTTACTGTTTGTACTAGTTTTTTATCTGGAAGTTCTAGTTTTTTATCTATATAGAATGTATCTTGTAATTCTCTTACCGGATGGTCTTGTGCAGTGAATAGCGCATCAAATACCCAGAATGAGCTTTGTAACATGTCTCCTGTCATCTCTTGGAAACCCATGTCTGTCCATATTCTTCTACCATAGTCAATTGCTTGGTTTACAAAATGTCTTTTACCCCCACTTATTGAAGGAACAGGGGAGGTTACATCATATCTTCGGAATTTTTTACCTTTCCATAAAGATTCTTTTTTTAACATATCTGAAGTAACTTGTTCAATAAGGTTTTGAGTTTTTACTCCGGATTTGATTAATTCTTTACCTAATTTTGTGATTTTGATGTTAGTTGTTTTTTCTTCGTTTATTTGCACAATATCTTTTCTGCTTTGTAATGATTTTAATGCAAATGCTTGTTCAGGGGAAAGAGAATCATATTCTACTGGGAGTGATTCGATGAATGTTTCTTCTAATGTTTTTTTTGTTATTTCTTCTTGATTGGCGTTTAAAACTATTTTTTGATTGTTTAGTTCAATTAGTGCTTTTTTCTTTAATGCCCCAATGGATGCTTTGAATTCATCATTTGATAATCCACTTTCTTTTTGTGCTTCTGCTAGAGGAATAATTCTTTTATCATGTAAAAGGTGGAGTAATCTTCTTTCTGGCAATCCTTTTTTTTTGTATAGTGCACCATTTACCCCGATTTCTACTATTTTTTTAGTTTGGACTTCAAGTTCTACTATTTTTTTAGTTTGAAGATATTCTAATGCTCTTGTAACAGAAATTTTGTCTAGATTTGATTTCTTACATATTTCATTTATGTTTTCTTCTCCTAAATAAGGAATTATCTTTCTTTCGTGAGGACTTAAAGATTCTATGAGTTTTTGGTTCATTGTAATTTTAAGCAAGAAGGTTTTATAAGGATTTTGGGAAGAAATATTTATAATCTCTTTAGATTTGTTTTAGGTATGAAAGATTTTGATGCACTTATGGAAAGGGATTTGGAGTTACAGAAGAAACAAGTAGATATTCATTTAATCTGGATGAAGTATCATCATGAATTTATGGATAAGTCTAGTGAGGAGTTAGAGAAGGTAGTTAGTAAATATTGTTTATTGGATAAATTACTTATTGGTATTGGTTTGGAAACTCAGGAGAATAAAATAAGATATAAGTGTCTTAATAAACATTATAAAAGAACTTTGAGAAATTAATTATAATCCTTTTGTCATCCATGTCGGCATTCCAAGAATAAGTCCAAGCGATTTCAAATCGTAAATATTTCTTTTGTTTTTTTGTTGGATGAATTTCATTTTTACTTTGTTTTTGTTGCATAATTTTATGTTTTGTTTTATTCTAGCAATGATTTTTTCTTTGTCTTTTGCTTCAATTAATTCATCTAGATTTATTCCAATTGTTATTTTGTTCTTTTTTGCAATTTTTGCAAGAACATGATTAAGTCCAGAATCCCTTTGTTTTAGTCTATCTCTTCTTTGAGCTAAGTTGATTAGGAGAATGTTTATTGGAAGTTTTTCTAGAATTTTTCTGTTTAATTCATCATCATTGGAGCTGAAAATAATTGTTTTGTCTTTGTTTTCTTTTACTTTTTTTCTTATTTTTTCAAAAGCAGTTTCTTTGATTATTATTTGATTTTCCATAATCAACCTTCTATCTTAGTTCCCTTAAATTTCTTTCCCCTAAGAACATTATCAAGTTGAATTAAGTTTTTACCTAGTATGTAGGTTGTTATTTTATTTTCTAAAATTATTTTTGCAGCTGATTGGTCAAGAACAAAGTGTTGTCCTGGTTTGAATTTGCTTTTGTTTGCTTCTTTTATGAAATCTTTCCAAGTTATTTTTGCAATGAATTTTGCATTCTTGAATTTTTGAGGATTTTTATCATATAGTCCTGGAACATTTGTGAGATTTATGAAATCTGCCTTAAAGTATTCTGCTATTTCTGATGCTGTTGAATCTGATGTTTGGTTTGGTTTGTATTCTAATGCTCCGCAAAAGACTACGTCTTGTTTTCTTAGGTATTTCTTTAGTTGCCTCATTTTATGGGGGATTCCCTTTGTAGGATCTATTTTAAAGAAATAGCTCATGAATCTTGCATTCATTCGTGTTGCTGCTATCCCTGCAAGGCTCTGAAGTTTTTCATTCATGCCTGAGTCTTTTAATGCAGTGATATATTTTCTTGCAATGCTTCCTCCCCCACATACCACCACGAATTTATAATTTTTTGAATTTCTTAGAATTATTTTTTTAAGTTCATTAAGTGGTTTTGTATCTACCTTGTCTGGAATGATTATACTTCCACCTAAACTTAACACCATCACCTTCTTTCCCATGATAGAAAAAAGTTAAAAGGGTTTTTATAAATTTGGTTTAGGTAAGTTTTAAGCCTTTTTTCTAATAGTTTTTTTAAAAACAGAATATTTTTCTCCGAGCCTTCCCTCATAATCACTTCCATAAATCGGATGAAATCCTAGTTTGTTTAATATTGATAAATTTGTATTGTTATTTTTTTCTACACAAGAAATAATCCCCCCGCTACAAGTCCCTTTTTTTCTTTTATTTCCAATATCTTCAAAAACAGCTTTTTTTAGTAATGTTCCAATGCCCTGTCCTTGATATTCTTTTTTTACCAAGGATTCTATTTCTACATCTCCGGGATTAATGTATTTGTCTGCTTTATTATTGTATTTGTGGCAAGATATAAATCCTATGGGATAATCTTTTTTATTAACTGCTATAAAACACCAATCATGGCCATTGTTTTGAAATTCTTTTATTTGTTTTTCTGCAAGTTCTATATTCTTTTTTGAAATTACTTTATTTTTGTGGGGGCTCCAAGAATTAAATTTTAGTAACATTTTTTTTAATTCAGAGGCATCCTTAAGATTGTCAAATTCTCTAATTTGGTATCCATTTTCCATGAAAATAACTTTGTTTGGAGTTATTTAAAGCTTTCTTTGGGAGAAATAGTTTTATTTAACAGTAAATAGTTTATTATCTAAATGTTTTTATATCTCTATTTTTATATGATTTTATGTGGAGTTATGAACAAATTCAACAACATCTTGAAGTTGCTCAAGAGTTAGGCAGAATAAAAGATGAAGCTTTTGATTTAATTCAAAATGGGAAAGATGTGTCCGAGTATAAGGTTTCTAGATTTATTTTGGAGAAATTTAAAGAAAGAAAATTAGTAACCGATTGGGATGAACCTTATGTTTCTTTTGGGAAAAATACTGCCAATGTTCATCATCCTCCTGGAAGGAATTCAAAGAAATTAGAAAATGAAGCCCCTGTGATGATTGATATTTGGGCAAGATTAAAAATTCCAAAAGCTCCTTTTGCAGATATGACTTGGGTAGCTTATTATGGAAATGAAATTCCGGATGAGTTTGTTAATATATTTAATACAGTTAAAAAAGCTAGAGATGGATGTATTAAGTTTATAAAAAGTAAGACTAAAAAGGGAATTATTCCTCTTGGAAATGAAATTGAGGCCACTTCTGATAAGTATCTTAATGGTGCTGGTTATGAGGAATATGTAGAACATATGGTTGGACATCCTATTGGGACTTGTTCTCCACATGGAAATAGAAAATATATTTATGAAAGAAATCCAGACCCAATACATACAAATTTAGGGTATACTATTGAACCAGCAATTTATATGCCTGAGAAATATGGGGTGAGAAGTGAGATTGATTTTTATATTAATGATAAGTTAGAAACAATTGTTACAACAGAAGTTCAGAAAGAAATGGTTATGTTATGATCTGAGTTCAATTCCTGTGGCCCCACAAAAAGTTTTTGTTATTGTTTCTTGCATTTCACTTGGGTTTTTAGAATAATTTCTTGGTTTTCTTAGATAAAGGTAACCATCCCAAGGGGTCATAAATCCTATCCTATTACTCTCAATTGTTTGTTGTAGGGTTAATTCCATTCTTGCGTAATCTCCTGAAATTGGTCTCTTACAAAATAAAGTTGTTAATTTTTTATATTCATTTGGGAAATTTTTTTCTAAGGTTTTTTTCATTGCAGTTATTCCATGATTGTACGAATCATTATTAAATGGAATTCTTTCTACTCCCGAATTCTTTAGAGTATCTATAAAATTACATACAAAAATATATTCATCTCTTTCTGCCATAAATAAGAATATTATTTTATCTTTATAAGAATTTAGATTATTTAACAGTAAATAACTTATCGTCTTTAACGTTGAATACATCAAGTCTGACACCTGAATCAAGCCAACCATGTGCATAGTTTAATGCTGCAAAGGCATTTACAAGGTCTTCTTTTTTTTCAAAGTGTTCTGCATCTGAAAGATAATTTGAAACCATGTCAATTATTTCTTTTGCATGTTTTCCTTTTCCTTTTATGATTGATTTTTTAGCAACCTTTAGTGCTTTGCTAGTTAGAGCATTGTATTTCTTTACTTTTTCAGGAGTTATTTTATTATTCATCTTCTAAAACCTGGATGTACCATCATTTTTTTAATTATAAACTTTGATC
>Ga0208904_1001449_pt1 | contig 16199 bp, 27 predicted proteins | sample AntAceMetag02UKB_FD_184774 | JGI IMG/M metagenome (GOLD analysis project Ga0208904, IMG submission 184774) | Saline lake microbial communities from Ace Lake, Antarctica - Antarctic Ace Lake Metagenome 02UKB (SPAdes) (version 2) | ecosystem: Environmental > Aquatic > Non-marine Saline and...
TATAATCTTTTCTGACAATGAATCACAAATGTGCCCATCTCTAGCTACATGTTTTGTTGCAAAAATCACAGGGTTTGGATCAAACCCCGCAGCTTTAACTGCCTTATTCCAGCTCCCAAACAAACGACGATAAACTTGATAATGAGAAATCTCCCGCTTGACCGGAACCCTTTTTTCTCTCCAATAAAAATCAACTATTTGTGCCAGTAGTTCTTTTTTAGAATATAGCGGCTTGAAGTGGCTTGGCGTATTTAGCCCTCCCAATCTACACTGCTCTTTAGTTGGTTTTAAATGGCTTGCAGCACGGCGTTTCAAGGCCAAATGTTGGTCTTCGGTAATGCTAATTTCCTGGGTGTATAAAAAGGCAGACCCTAATGAGATGCCCAGTTTTTTGACAATATCCCGATGACTAAGCCCTTTCCTTCTTAAATCTCTCGCCTTCCGGATTTTTAAATCACTCAGTGGTTTCACTGAATTTAATATACCAAATGAAACCCGAAGATGTCAAGAGTCATTTTGTGATAAAATGAACAAATAAACACAGGGCGTAGCTCAGTTAGTAGAGCGCTCGCATGGGGTGCGAGAGGTCGCTGGGGCGGAGCCAGTCGCCCTGACTACAGGATGTTACTGCCAGTAGGCCGCTTCGTTAACTTTGGTATCCCACTGCTTGAAGCTTGTATGCGGAATGATATACTCCGTCAGCTTTAATTAGATCGTCGTGAGAACCTTCTTCAACAATCTTTCCCTTTTTAATTACAATTATTCTGTCCGCGTTTCGCACCGTGCTAAATCGGTGTGAAATTATAATAACGGTTTTATTGGTAAAGAATCTGTATATTTTGTTAAATATTTTATATTCGGACACAGCATCGACAGCGGCCGTTGGCTCGTCGAAAACAGCTAAAGGCGCATCTCTATAAAAGAAGCGAGCGATGGCTATTTTTTGTTGTTGACCAGCACTTGGTCTTATACCACCTTCAAATTTCTCGCTCATTACTTGGTCAAATTTGTTTTTATATTCATTGATAAAATCATAAGCGTCGGCATTCTTGGCTGCTTCTATTATTTTTTTATCATCCACTTTCTTCGCCGATCTTCCAATATAAATATTTTCTTTCACTGTCAAATGAGAATAGAAGTTATAATCCTGGAAAAGAACTCCAAGATTTTTATGCCAATCATTAATCGACAGGGTATTAATATTTATACCGTTTATTAAAATCTCTCCTTTAGTTACTTGATAGATGCGAGCAATCAGTTTAACGATTGTCGTTTTACCCGCTCCGTTATGTCCAACCAAGGCAACCTTTTCGCCACTGTTAATTTTAAAATTTAAATTGTTAAATATATATCGTTCTGAGTTTGGATACTTAAAAGATACATTTTTAAATTCTATTTCCGGAGGCGTGTCCAATCTGGGAAGTCTTTCATTCCCATCTCCTACGGCCGGTTCCATTTCAAAAAGCATAACCAGATCATTCATTTTGATCGCTAATTCATTTAGGAAAGTTATTGAGGTAAGCATTCTTTGCATGGAGCTTGAAAACGTATCAAGCGCTCTCATTTGAAAAGTTAAAGTACCTAAGGTTATTTTTCCACGAAGCAAATTGGCAAAAATAATTCCGTATCCAATTACACCTACGAACGCGTCAAGAACATTTAAAAGAAAATTGGAGATTTCTCTCTTTTGAAAAATCTTAAGAATGCCAGCGTTATACCAAGAATAAAATTCAGAGTATTTCCGATTTAAAAATCCGTAGGCACCAACGATACTAATCTCTTGTAACGTGTTTGGATTGGCAAGCATATTGGCTGTATGGCGCGCATTTCGCCTATTTTCTGAATTATCAACTTGCCAGCGAAAATCCTGCTTCATAAAATGTTTATCTGGAAAAAACTTAATTACGGTTAAAATTATTAAAACCGGAATCATCAACGGGAAAAACGAGACAATGACTGCACCCGCCACCACCGTTCTGATAATGTTGGCGATAAAAACTACCGTTTCCCGAAGTAAATCATAAGTGTTGTAAATCCATTGCTGACTTCTTTGGATTCTATTTACTGTTTCTGGGTCTTCGAGATTTTGAATTCCCAAACGATTAAGCTGCTGGTATAGAAACATCTCCAATTCACTTCGACTCGTATGGCGTAATCCTCTTGAAGAATACTGATATAGACTCTCAATAAGTCCTTCCACGATAACGTAATAAACTAAAATCGCCACAAGATACGGAATTAAAAGAGAAAAATCTTTATTGGTTTGCGAAACAGAAATCAGTTGGTCAATTGCTTTCGCAAAGATAAAAGCATAAACCAATCCTTTTAAATCAGCCAGGGAGCGCGTCAAGACCATCAAGATGGTCTTGAGAGGCCCCGTTTTAAAATAGATTTTGAATACCCAAAAAATTACTTTGGCAAATTGTTTACCGCTTAATTTGGGGGTTTTATTTTTCACTAATCTCAACGGTTAATTAATTCTATGATTATAGCACCAGATCTTTGACTCGTGTTCATTAACGAAATTTACATAATACTCGATCGGGCTTGAAATTGACCGCCAATCAGGTTTCGTGATAACGTTAATCGAAATCAGTCAAGGCTCCAATGAAAAAATTTAATTTTCACCTCTTTTTTATCTTTTTTTTGTTGAGCTTTTTAATTGTTACTCTGATTCTCCTAAAACTCAATCAAAAAAAGGAAAACTTATCCACCAACAAACAAGAACAAAGTTATCTTCAGATTAACGGACAAAAAATCCCCGTGGAGATTGCCAAAACCAACGCTGAACAAGAAAAGGGTTTATCGGGAAGAGAAAGTTTGCCCTCAGGAACAGGAATGCTTTTTATTTACAATCAGCCCAATCACCGTTCTTTTTGGATGAAAGAAATGAACTTTTCTTTAGATTTCGTTTGGATCAGAGAAGAGAAAATTGTCGCCATCACAGAAAACGTTGCTCCTCAAGATTACCAACCACCTCAAATCTTAAAATCACCTGAACCAATAGATCAAGCTTTAGAACTCAATGCCGGAGAAGCCGAGCGATTAAATTTAAAGATTGGCGATTCAGTTGAGTTAATTTTTTAAATTCTTTCTGATAAAATAGATTAGTGAATAAAACTGCCCTCACTTTCGGCGGCTGGTATCAGCGAACCACTCTCCATCTAAGCGAGATATATAGTCTACTGGCACTAGGACACTCCAAATTGCCGTTAGACAAAAATAAACTGGCTGAATTTCATCAAAAACTAAACCTCAAAAAAGTTACCCGAGAAGCTGACTACCTGGAATATGTTAAAGCAATCACTAAAGATGGAATTGAAATCCGCTACTATGAAGACGGCCTTTACGTTCTCGAAATTGAAACCGAAGACATTGACAAGGGGAAAGAGAAATTAAGTGATTATTTTGAACAGGTCTTTAATCCGGCAATCAACTACATTTTTTCCCTCGGCGCTCCAACGCCGAAAATATTAGCCAATATTGAAACCTCCCATCCAACTGTCATTACTATAAATCAAACGACTAATAATTTTAAAATCGATAAGGGAAAATTCGGCGAAGTCTACAGTCAAATTACCGCCGAAGGGGTCACTGTTTTTAAAACTCCAAAGCATATTTTTGTCTCCAGTTCTAAAAAGGAAAAGAACACTATCCAACAAATAGTCGAGATGCAAATTTTCTTTCGAGAATTTAAAGATCAATTGGAAAAATATCTGGATATTCATCGTTTAATTTGGGAAAAAATTGCTGACATTAAAGAAAGACAACAGATTAAAGGAGGTCAAGTCGTTTTACTTAGAACTCAACTTGAGGCTTACCGAAAAACAATTCAATTAATTAACAATCGAATCAACCAAATGGGAGCCTATATTAACACTCGAGCGGCGATTGCCAAAAACTTAAAAATCGAAAAATATCTCGTCGAGCTTTTTCAATTCAAATTCGAGATTCTTAACAATACTCTTAGTTATATCAAAGAGATCTGGCAAATGACTCAAGATTACCTGGAATCAGCCATTGACATCATTAAGGAGATAGAAGGGAAAAGCACCCGCAATAGTATTCGCTCTCTCCAATTAATAACTACAGTAGGGATTATTTCCGGAATCTTAGGCTATCTGGCTCAAGACAAACTCCCCAAAATTAGCTCATCAGGAGTTGTTTACTTTTTACTCCTAATCAGTTTGACCGCGGTTATAAACGGAGCGATTGCAGTTATCTATAGAAACTCGAAATATCGAATTAAATTGACGGAGAGGGCCAAAAGACTCTAACGTTTCGGTGATTGCTTTCTTTTTCTTGCTCGGCCACCTAAACCCGCTTTTCTCCGTTCCCTTTCCCGAGGATCACGAGTAAGCAAACCGGCTTGTTTCATGGCTGGGCGGTACTTGTCGTCTTCTTTGTCCAAAACCCGAGCTATCCCATGAACCAAAGCCAATAATTGAGAATTTTTACCTGATCCTTTTACAATCGCCGTTAAATCAAACTTTCCCAACGTATTGGTTAATTTAAATGGTTCTTCGTAAATTACTCTCACCGCTGGCGAAGCACCAAAATATCGCTCAATTGGCAAATCATTAACAATCAATTCGCCTTTACCTTTGTAAAGACGAACTCGAGCAGTCGCACTTTTTCTTCGACCCACCGCTTGAGTATATTTTTTTGTTTTAGGCATTTTTTTAATCTCTTTCAATGAATTTAATTTCTTTTAAATCATGATCGGCTTTAAAAATCTTAAGTCGAGCCAATCTTGGTTTGCGATGTTTGTTTTTTGGCAACATTCGAGAAACAGCCAAACGAATAACTTTAGTAGGGTCTTTTTCCATTTGCTCAGCCAGGCCAACTTCTCTAAATCCTCCTGGATAACCAGAATGACGATAATGTTTTTTCTGATCTAGCTTCCTCCCAGTAAATCTAATTTTAGCGGCGTTAATCACCACCACATTATCACCACAATCCAAATAAGGGACAAAATTAGGTTTGTCCTTGCCAATTAAAGCGGGAGCGATCTGGGTTGACAACCGACCTAAAATTTTCCCCTGAGCATCAAAAAGATGCCAGTCTCTTTTAATTTCTTTAGCTTTTGTAGTTCTGGTTTTAAAGGTCATTTCTTCTTTTGTTTTTTACTTTGTTTGGTTTCTTTTTCTGCTACTTCTAGATTTTTCTTAGGCTTACTCGGAGTCGGTTTTTCGACCCATTCCAGACGAGCCAATTTGGTATTGTCGCCTCTCCTGGTACCTCCCAATTTAACCAAGCGAGTAAAACCACCGGGACGATCTTTAAACACCGGAGCAATTTCATTAACCAATTTTCCTACGGCTTGTTTGTTTTGCAAAAAAGCAAAGATTAATCTCTGGGAATGCAAGGTTCTTTTTTTACCTTTAGTAACCAGTTTTTCAACCAAACTACGAACTCGATTAGCTTTGCTCTCGGTTGTTTTCAACTGACCATGAATAATGAAGGAGTTAATTAAGTTTTTAAAGAGAGCTTTTCTCGCGCTGCGATCTCGAGAGAGCTTTTTGCCCGAAACCCGATGTTTCATTTAGCCCTCCTTTAAGCTTAAATCTTTTTTCTTTAAAACTTTTTCAACCAGTTTAATCGATTTCTCGCCTAAATTCTTGACCTGGCGTAAATCGCCAATGGCCGCTCCGGTCAAATCTTCAACCGTTCCATACCCACCTTTTCTAAGAGCATTGGTTACTCGAGTAGGCAAATTAATCTCCTCCAAAGTTAACTTAAGATCCCCATTACTCTCCGGCTTTTTTTCCGGAGCTGCTTTGGTCTCTTTTTTAGGATTAACGACTTGTTTAAAATAATCGCCTAGAATTTCTGCGGCTTGCTTCATCGCTTCCCGAGGTTTAACGGTACCGTCAGTAAAAATTTCCAAAACCAATTTGTCAAAATCAGCTTGGCGACCAACTCGAGTTTCTTCAACTTTGTAATTAACTCGGGTAATTGGACTAAAAGAAGCATCCAAATTAATCAGATCAATCTCGCCGCCAGTTTCTTCTTCTGCCAACAAATAACCATAGCCGCTCTGAATAATTAAATCCATTTTCAGTTTTGATTTTTTATCAGCCAATTTACCGAGAACTAAATCCGGATTAACAATCTCTACTCCTGAAGCTGATTTAATATCACCGGCTTTAACTTCACCGGGGCCGGTTTTTTCTAAACTAAGCTTGACCGGTTTCTTGATCTCACCTTTGAAATGAATCTGCTTTAAATTTAAAATCAGATCAACAATATCCTCATTCAGGCCTTCCAAAGTTGAAAAGCGATGTCTGACCCCCTGAATCTTAATTTGAGTAACAGCAATCCCTTTTAAACTAGAAAGCAAAACCCGTCTGAGCGAATTGCCCAAAGTACTCCCAAAACCCTGTTTAAGCGGATCAATGATAAAACGACCGTAGTCATTCTTTTGTTTTTCTGCTTTGATTTCGAAAAGATGTTCTAACATTTTTATCTCGAATAATATTCAACAATTAAACTATCGTCAAAATCTGTCGTAATCTCGTCTCTCTCAGGCGATCGCACTATCTTAACAAAACTTGCTTTCTTTTGCAACCATTTAGGGATTATCTCGTCTTTCGTCTTCAATTGCTTCTTGATCATTTCTGTTTTTAAAGATCGGTTAGCAACTCTAATCACCTGGCCAGACTTGAGCGAATAGGAAGGAATGTCAACTTTTTTTTCATCAACCAAAATGTGACCATGGCCAATTAACTGCTTTGCCGCTTGACGAGAAGAGGCTAATCCAGCCCGATAGACCACATTATCAAGCCTTGATTCCAAAATTCTCAATAAAGTCAAACCTGTTTGTCCTTTTTTCTTGAAAGCTTTCTCAAAATAGTTTCGGAATTGACCTTCCCGTAAACCGTAAGAACGCTTCGCTTTTTGCTTGGCTCGAAGATGGATACCATAGTCACTCAAACGGCGAGTTCGCTTAAAACCATGCTGTCCAGGCGGAACGGCTCCTTTTCGATCAATCGGACACTTAGGCGAAAAACAACGCTCACCTTTCAAAAAAAGTTTTGTTCCTTCACGACGGCATAATCGGCAACGTTTGTCCATTTGACCCATAAATTAAACCCTCCTGGCTTTCTTTGGCCGCGGTCCATTGTGAGGAATGGGGGTCACGTCAGCAATTAAATTAAACCTGAAACCAGCGGTCTTGAGAGCTCGCAAGGCTGATTCCCGACCCGGACCAGGGCCTTTAACATAAACCTCTATCTCATTGACTCCCATATTTTTGGCTTTTTTCACCACTGAGTCTGCCGCCACCGTAGCCGCGTAAGGGGTTGATTTACGGGTTCCCTTGAAACCAGCTGATCCTGATGTTCCCCAACAAAGAACATCCCCATTTAAATCAGTGAAGGTAATTAAAGTATTATTGAACGTGGCCGTGATATGAACTTTGGCCCTAGAAACCTCTCGAGGTTGTTTTTTCTTGATTTTCTTAATTTTTTTAGTTGTTTTTGCCATTGATCTTTTTTGTTTTAATTCTAATTAACTTGATCTTGCTTAATTCGATCGTCTTTTTTGAGCGCCCCAATTGTTTTTCTCTTCCCTCGCTTAGTTCGCGCATTAGCTCGAGTCCGCTGACCTCTAACGGGTAAACCTTGGCTATGCCGAGAGCCTCGATAGCTATTGGTAGTTTTTAAACGATTAATGTCTTGGCGGATTGATTGTCGCAAATCTCCCTCAACGATCGATTCCTCAACTTTCTTTTGCAATTTAGTTATTTCTTCAGTAATCAAGTCTTTGGCCTGTTTGTCTGGATCTACTTGAGCCGAGTAAAGGATCTCGCGAGCTTTCTGACGACCAACGCCAAAAATAGCGGTTAAACTGATGTCAATTCGTTTATTGTTATTAAGTTCTACTCCCGCAATTCGCGCCATATTTATCCTTGTCTTTGTTTATGCTTAGGGGTATCGCAAACAATATAAACCCGACCCCGACGGCGGACAACTCTGCACTTAGGACACATTTTTTTAACACTCGCTCTAACTTTCATCTTTTTTCATCTTTCTCGATAAACAATTCTACCCTTGTCTTCATCGTAGTCATTGAGTTCCACTTTCACTTTATCCCCCGGCATCACTTTAATATGATGAATTCTCATTTTACCCGCTAAATAACAAAGAAGCACCTTTCCACCCTCAATTTCGACTCGAAACGTCGTGTTGGGCAAAGCTTCGTTAACCGTTCCGACAACAATATTTTTTTCTTCTTCGTTCTTCACTCGAGTAATTTTAACAGATTCTTAGCCTCAAATCAAACCTTATTCGAATTGGTTAAAACCTCCACACCTTCATTGGTAATCAAAATTGTGTCCTCAAAAAGGCCTGCCAGAGTACCATTGGCAGTCTTTACCGTCCAGCCATCTTTTTCAATCTCCAATCGAGCCGGTTTCTGAGTATAAATTACTTCTATCGCCAAAGCCATCCCCGGTTCGATCAAGGTTGTTTTTTCAATTGACTGGTCTAAAAAACAAGGAATGTTCGGTTTTTGATGAAGTTCTTTACCAATTCCATGTCCGGTTAAATCCTTAACCGGAAAAAGGCCTTCTTTCTCCAAGCCTGATTCAATCACCGTCGACAAATGGCCAATCCTGTTTCCCGATTTGGCGACTCCGATAGCCTGATTCAAAACTTGTTTACCAGTCAGTATAAACCTCTCTTTATCTTTCGACTGATCTTCACCTACCAACAAGCTTCTCGACATATCCGTATGGTAGCCTTGATAAAAAAGCCCCAAATCAATTGAGAGCAAATCACCTTCTTTTGTTTCTTTTTTAGAAGGCACTCCGTGAACCACACCCTCGTTTAAGTTGAGACAACTGGCCCAAGAAAAACTAGGCACCATCTTAAAAGAAGGTCGACCGCCGGCTTTTTTAATCAATTTTTCCGCTTCCCGATCCAAATCTACCAACTTCACTCCCGGTTTTACTTCTGCCAACACACATTCCATGACTCCGGCCAGCTTTTTGCCACCCACTCGCATAATCGCTTGCTGTTTTTTAGTTTTAAGAGGAATCATTAATCCAATTGTTCTCGAAGATCCTTAAAAATGTCTTCTATCGACCGTTCTCCGTCCACTTCTGTCAAAACTCCCAATTGACGATAATAATCGAGCATTGGTTCTGTTTCCCGATGGTAAACCGCCAGCCGTTTTTTAATTACCGCTGGCTTATCAGTGTCTCCTCGACCACGTTTAGACAAGCGAATCGTCGTTTTTTTGTCTGAAACTTCAAGGGAAAAAACCCGATCGAATTTAACTTTAAGATTTTGTGCTTGCAACAAACTTCGTGGCGTTCCATCTAAAATAAAACCACGACGGTATTGTTTATCCCGCAATCGTTCTTCAACTATCTCCAAAATTGACTTATCATCGATCAATCCACCACTTTCCATAATCTCTTTAATTTGGCGACCACGAGGAGTTTTTTCCGTAGAAATATAGTGGAACAATTCGCCAGTAGAAAGATGAGGCAAACCTAATTCCTTCTCCAGCAATTCGGCTTGAGTCGACTTACCAGAACCAGGCGGGCCAACAATTAATAACTTCACCTTGAATGGGCCTTCATTTTAATAAGCTCTCATAATTACGCATAACTAACTGGGCCTCAACTTGTCGACTGGTTTCTAAAATTACCGAAACGACAATCAATATTCCGGTTCCACCAATGGTCATTGTCGTCACTCCTGTGATTGCTTGAGCCAAAGAAGGCAAAATTGCTACCAAACCCAAAAATAAGGCGCCCACCAAAGTTAAGCGATTAATAATCCGATCCAAATACTCAATTGTCGACTGGCCCGGACGGATCCCAGGAATAAAACCACCGTTTTTCTTAATTTGATCGGCAATCTTTTGAGGATTAAAAATGACGGCAGTGTAAAAATAAGTAAAGCCTAAGACCAAAAGAAAATAAAAAACATTGTAAAGTAGGCTTCCGGGAGAAAAGAAACGAACCAGATCACGAGCGGCTTGAGAAATTGCCGGCTGATCGATATTGGTCAAAAAATTACCGACCATTGAAGGAAGCAAAACCAAGGAAACAGCAAAAATAATCGGGATAACTCCCGCTTGATTGATCTTTAAAGGCAAATAAGTGGACTGGCCACTGACTGTCCGTCGGCCAATTTGTCGTCGAGAATATTGAATCTTGATTCGCCTTTCCGCTTCATTAACCACCACAATTGCCACAATAACCGCAATCGCCATGACAGCAAAAATAACGGTGTTAAAAAGCTGAGACGGATCCAAAATTGATAAAGTCTGACCTAAGGCAACGGGCAAGCGGCCAACGATCCCGGCAAAAATGATCAAGGAAATACCATTGCCAATTCCATGCTCGCTCACCAATTCACCCAACCACATTAAAAAAAGTGTTCCGGCACTCATGGTCAACACTAAGGCGAGTAAGTTGAACCAGGGCAAAGGAGGAAGAATTCCTTGACTGTTGAGCAAAAAATACATCCCCAAGGCTTGAAAAGACGCCAAGGGAAAAGTTAGCAAACGGGTGTAAAAATTAATTTTTTCCCGACCATATTCGCCTTCCTTAGACAAAGCTTCAAATTTGGGAAGAGCAATCGTTAGAAGTTGAAAAATAATCGAAGCATTGATATAAGGGTAAACCCCTAAGGCCATAATGGAGAAATTAGCTAAGGTACCTCCGGAGAAGATATCCAGCAAACCCAACAACTGGCTACCAGAAAAAAGAGCCTTCAAAGCCTGAGAATCGACCCCGGGAACAGGTAAATGGGCGCACAAACGAAAGATGACCAAAATTAGGCCGGTAAAAAGGATCTTTTTTCTTAATTCTTTGGTCCGCCAGGCTGCTTTTAAAGTAAGCCAAAAACGTTTCATTTAGTTTTTAGTTGTCTGTTTAGTTTTAGTTGTCTTTGAAATCTTGACCTTCTTGGTCTTCCTAATCTTCTTAATTTTCTTTATCTCAGGCTTGATGATTTTTCCCCCAGCTTTTTCGACCTTTTTAGCGGCACTTTTAGAAATCGGCAATTCAACTTCAAAAACTTTTTTGATCACGCCTTCTCCTAAAATCTTAACTCCGTTTGCTTCAGCTTGTTTAAGATCAACAATTCCCGCTTTAGCTAAGCTTTTAATATTAACTCGTTTTGTTTTAAGGAAAGCCTCCAAGTATTGCAGATTAACCACTACTGGCTTTGATTTTCTTGATTTCAACTTTCCTTTACCTCTTAAAAGCGGCAATCTCTTAATGAAAGATTTTTTCGACTTCGTTCCGGTAAAGAGAGGTTTCACTTTCCCTCTGGCCTTAGTCCCCTTGCTACCCCGACCAACAGTATGGCCACCTTTGCCAGAACCGATCCCTCGACCAACTCTTTTTCCGCTCTTAGTAGTAGTTTTAGTTAATTTACTCAAGGCTGTCATTTTTCTATTTTAACTCTTTTAAGCCATTCATGGTAGCGTAAACATTATTAATCTTGTTTCGACTGCCCAAAACCTTACCGACCACGTCTCGAATCCCAGCGACTTCCAAAACGGTTCGAACTGTTCCTCCGGCAATAATCCCCGTTCCCAAAGGTGCCGGTTTCAACATCACTCGAGCCGCTCCCTGCCGACCAATAACCCAATGAGGGATGGTCGTTCCTTTTTGCGAAATCTCGTGAAGATCATTCTTCGCCTGAGTGATTCCTTTCTTTATCGCCGAAGCCACATCGCTCGCTTTCCCCAAAGACACTCCCACTTTGCCTTTTTTGTTGCCAATAACAACTAACGCCGAAAAGCCCCTTTTATTTCCCCCTTTGGTTTTTTTAGAGACCCGATTGATTTGAACCACGCGTTCCTCAAATTCCTTGGGTTGATTTTGATAAAAATTAGGTTGAAACATTATTTAGAAATCCAAGCCTCCTTTTCTTAACGCCTCTGCCAAAGCTTTAACTCGACCGTGATAACGATAATTTCGACGGTCAAACCTTACTTTTTTCACTTTTTTCGCCAAAGTTTTTTTCGCCAAAAACGTTCCCAATTCTCGAGCCTGCTCAATTTTAGTCAACTTCTTTTTCGTTTCCAAATCTTTTTGACTAACAGCCACCAAGGTTTTTTGAGCCAAGTCATCAATCACCTGAGCTGAAATAAATTTATTGGAACGATAAACCACCACCCGAGGTCGTTTTAAAAGTTTTTCTGTTTTAGTATTCTTTAACATTTTAAGCTCCTGCTCCGGCGGCACCAACTTTTCCAGCTTTACCAGCTTTCTTTCTAACTTGCTCGTTTTCATAACGAATTCCTTTACCTTTGTAAGGTTCGGGTTTATGAAAATCTCTGATCGTCGCCGCTACTTGACCAACCAAAGCTTTGTCAGCCCCACTAACGATGATTGTTTCCTTGTCCGGCACTTCCAAAGTAACTCCCGCAAGGGAAACATATTCCACCGGATGAGAGAAACCTAAACTCAAAACAATTTTTTCTCCTTGTTTCTCTACTCGATAACCAGTCCCCACCAACTTCAAAGTCTTACTGAAACCACCAACCACTCCTTTGACCATATTGTCAATCAACGCCCTGGTAGTCCCAAACAAACTACGAACGAAACGATCTTTCTTCCGACAAATAACTTTGATCTCTTTTTGATCAATCTGCAAACCAATCTCTGGTCGAACCTCCAAAGAAAGCTCCCCCTTAGGTCCTTTGATCATCAAAGTGCTCGCCTTAAACTCGGCTTTCACTTCTGGAGGCAGCAAGACTGGTTGTTGGCCTATTCTTGACATAATTTTTACCAAATTTGACAAAAAACTTCTCCACCCAAACGCTTTTTAAACGCCTGATGATCAGTCATCAAGCCTTGAGGAGTTGAAATAATTGTTATTCCGTAACCAAATTTAACCCGAGGCAATTGATTGTACTTGGCATACACTCGCAAACCAGGCTTAGAAAGTCTCTTAACTTGAGTAATGGCTGGCTGTTTCCCTGGCTTATATCGCAAATCAATCAATAATTCTTTTTTTATTTCTTTTTTGCCTCCTTCGACTTTGAAATTTCTAATAAATTCCTCTTTTTCTAAAATTTTAGCCAATTCTTCTTTTAATTTAGAATAGGGCATTCTCACTTCACCCCTTCGAGCCAAGTAAGCATTTTTGATTCTAATTAAAAAGTCAGCGATCGGATCAGTGACTACCATGATGCTTTAGTTACCCCCGGCAACTCTCCTTTATGAGCCAGCTCACGAAAACAAAGCCGACACAAACCAAATAAACGAATGTAAGCTCTCGGACGACCACATTGTTGACATCGATTATGGATTCGAACCGAATATTTTGGTTTTAAATCTTTAAGTATTTTTGATTTTTTAGCCATTTTTCTTTAAATCTTCCTTTTTCTCAAAAGGCATTCCCAATAATTCCAATAATCGCTTTGTCTTTTCATTTTCGTCAGCACTGGTAACAAAAGTAATCGCCATCCCTTTGATCTTTTTCACTTTCTCAAAATCAACTTCCGGGAAAACAGTTTGTTCTCTTAAGCCTAAAGTATAATTCCCTTGACCATCAAAACTTTTCAAGGAAACACCCTGGAAATCCCTTACCCGAGGCAAAACAATTTTAAATAATTTTTCAACAAAGTCAAACATTCGGTCTCTTCGTAACGTTACACTCAAGCCAATCGTGTCTCCTTCTCTCAATTTAAAACCAGCAATAGATTGACGAGCTTTGTTCATTCTCGGTTGTTGACCAGTAATCGTTTTTAACTCCTCGCTGATTACAGCGGGCAACTTTTTATCCTCTAAAGCTTCTCCCAAACCGACGTTAATAACCACTTTTCTCAATTCAGGTACCGCCAATAGATTTTTGGCTTTAAACTCCTTTTTTAATTGAGGACGAATTTCCTTCCGATATTTTTCTTTCAGTTGATTCATAAAATTCAATTAATCTATTAACTGTTTACACTTACGACAAATCCGGTGTTTTTCTTTGTTTTGACCGCTCGATTCAAATCCAACCCGAGTCGGTTGATTACATTTCGGACAAATAAGAGCTACTTTTGAGAGTGCCAACGGACGGGAGAATTCTACAACCCCACCAGGTTGTTTGTCGTCTCTTTTTTTCAAATGTCGTTTAAAAAGATTTACTTCCGGCACCAACACCTGATTCTGTTTGGGTAAAACCTGTTCTACTTTACCCTTTTTACCTCGATCCTTGCCCAAAGTAATGATAATCTGATCACCTTTTTTTATTTTCATAATACCTCCGGTGCCAAAGAAGCAATTTTGTTAAAACCTTTGTCTTTCACTTCTCGAGCAATTGGGCCAAAAATTCGACTCCCTCGGGGCAAATTCTCTTTATTAACTACCACTCCAGCATTATCGTCAAAACGAACATAAGAACCATCAGCTCGACGAGTTTCTTTTCTAGTTCTCACAATCACCACTCGAACCAATTCGCTGTCTTTGACCACTCCTTGAGGGTCAGCCCGATCGACCACGGCATTAACAACATCACCAATTCTGCCAAAGCGTCGCTTAGAGCCACCATAAACATGGATTACTCGCAAACGACGAGCGCCACTATTATCAGCTGGTTTTAAAATACTCCTTAGTTGAATCATTTTTTAACCTTCGCCACTATTTTAAACCTTTTTAATTTACTAATCGGTCGACAAGGGCTAATCTTAACCCAATCACCCACCTTGGTTTTCAAAGAGTCGGCAACGTGATACTTTTTCTTAACTCGAACCCGCTTTTTATAAAGAGGATGGATTTTAATTCTCTCTACCAAAACGGTTGAGGTGTTAGTCATTTTTTTCGAAACTACTTGACCTAACAATGGTTTCATTTTTTTCCTCCCTTCGATTCTTTTTGTTTAATTAAAGTCAAAAGCAGAGCAATTTTTCTTTTCTCTTTAACAATTTCGCTGTGACGACTTAACTTGCCGCCTTGCCAATCTAATTTTAGTTGAGCCAATTTCAATCTCACTTCGGCTAAAGATTTCCGAAGATCCGACAGGCTTAAATTAATAATTTTTTCTTTTTCTTTATTCATTGCTTTTAACGCTACTGATAAATTTAGTCTTAAAAGGCAATTTATTCCCTGCCAAACGCATCGCTTCAACGGCTATTTCCTGAGGCACTCCGGCTAATTCAAAGACAATTCGGCCCGGCTTAACAACCGCCACGTAACCTTTAATCTCTCCCTTTCCAGAACCCATTCTTGAACCACTGGCTTTGGCGGTAATCGGCTTATCCGGAAAAACTCTAATCCAAACTTTCCCTCCCCTTTTGGTATGATGGCTAATTGCTTTTCTGGCGGCCTCAATTTGATTGGCCGTCAACCAACTCCGACCCAAGCTCTTCAAACCATATTCGCCAAAAGAAAGACTGGAACCCAATTGAGACAAGCCCCTCATTTTGCCTCGAAAATATTTTTGGTGTTTTAATCTTTTCGGCTGTAACATAAATTACTCCTCTTTTTCTCCTTTGTAAAGCCAAATTTTAATTCCCACAAAGCCTGACTTTGTAAAAGCCGGTATCTTAGAAAAATCAATATCTGCTCGTAAAGTTTGCAAAGGAACTGCTCCCAATTGATATTTTTCGGTTCGGCCAATCTCTGCCCCGGCAACTCGACCAGAAAGAACAATTCTGATTCCTTTGGCACCAGCGGCCTTAGCTCGTTCCATCGTCTTAATAACCACTCGTCGATGAGGCATTCTTTTCTCTAATTGATCTTTGACTCTCAAATTAATCAACAAGGCTGAAAGTTCTGATTCTCTTGCCTCAATCACATCTATTTCTAAGTTTTTTCCCGCTTCGGGAATAGACACTTTTTCAACCAATTCTTTCTTTAATAACTCCAACCCCGAACCTCCTCGGCCAATAACCACTCCCGGCCGAGAAACATGAAGACCAATCTTCATCTTATTAATCAATCGGTCGATTTGCACTCGAACAACTCCCGCGTTTTGCAGTTTTTCCATCAAAAATTTACGCAACTTAATATCTTCCAATAGCTGATCTCGATATTCTTTCTTGCTTTGGGCAAACCAACGAGAATGCCAGTCTTTGCTCAAAGCGAGTCTGAATCCAAGCGGATTAACTTTTCGACCCATTTTTCTTTCCTTTCTCTTGCCCCTTACGAGCTAAGCTCTTTTTCTTCTTCGGTTTCTCTCCACTTAAGACTAATTTTAAGTGACTCGACCTTTTTTGAATTTGATTGACTCTCCCTC
>Ga0208904_1001451_pt1 | contig 16180 bp, 12 predicted proteins | sample AntAceMetag02UKB_FD_184774 | JGI IMG/M metagenome (GOLD analysis project Ga0208904, IMG submission 184774) | Saline lake microbial communities from Ace Lake, Antarctica - Antarctic Ace Lake Metagenome 02UKB (SPAdes) (version 2) | ecosystem: Environmental > Aquatic > Non-marine Saline and...
TTCTTAACCTTTGTGAACTCAATATTGAACAACTATTATCTTACAAAGAGGAGTAATGAAAAAAGATTTTATCACCGTCAATGATTTCACGGCCGTCGAAATTCTTGAGACGTTTCGGCTGGCCCAGACTGTCAAACAGAAGCTGAAGGACCGTGAAGATTATCACCCTTTTGCCGGTCAATCCCTGGCAATGATTTTCTCTAAACCATCCGCCAGAACCCGGATTTCCTTTGAAACCGGATTCTTCCGCCTCGGGGGACATGCGCTATTTCTGGGTCCCAATGATATTGCCATGGGAAAAAGGGAAGCGACCAAAGACATTGCCCGAGTGGTGAGCCGGTATAACGATATGATCATGGCACGTCTTTTCAATCACGAGCACATTCTAGAATTGGCTGAATATGCAACGGTTCCCGTGGTCAACGCACTGACGGATTTCAACCACCCCTGCCAGATCATGGCAGATATGCTCACGATCCTGGAGCACCGGGGAAATCTGGATAATCTGAAAATAACCTATGTCGGTGATGGCAACAATGTGGTCAACTCATGGCTCAATCTGGCCAAACTCTTGCCATTTCATTTTGTCTGTGCCTGTCCGGAGGGATTCGAACCGGATGCCGATTTAGTAGCCACCGCACAAAATACCGACCTTTCAACCATCGAGATCTCTAACGATCCCAAAGCCGCTGTGCGAGATGCGGATGTCGTTTACACAGATGTCTGGGCCTCCATGGGACAAAAGGAGGAGACCGAGAAGCGGATCAAACTGTTTCAGGACTTCCAGGTCAACGATGAGTTAATGGCAGCCACAGGCAGGGAAACCTATTTCATGCACTGTTTGCCCGCGGAGCGGGGTCGTGAAACCACTGATTCCGTGATGGAGTCAAAAATGTCCATCGTTTTTGATCAGGCCGAAAACCGGATGCATGCTCAGAATGCTATAATGCTGAAACTGGCAGGTCTCGCTTAATAACAGAGTGGGGGTCAGGCTTTGCTTATTTGCTTATTGCAGTTTTAATAAATAAGCAAATAAGCAAAGCCTGACCCCCATTTCCTGATTTTATGTTTTAGCTCATCTTTTCATCAGAGTATGGTGCAGAGCAAGCGCAGGCAAGCTTGATTTTCACCATTTGTTTCACTATAATCAGATTCAATTACAGAATTTATGTCTTCAGGGCGGGGCGAAACTCCCCACCGGTGGTATTCTTTCTCGCAAAGAGAGCCCACGAGCGCCTGATATGAAAGCATCAGGGTCAGCAGATTTGGTTTAAAGCCAAAGCCGACGGTTACAGTCCGGACGAAAGAAGACAATTGTGTTGGGCGGACAGAGAATCTGTCCCCGGTGAACCCCAGACTGCAGCATAAGTACGGCTGTTGTCATCGTTCAGCCTGGTATTTTCGGTTTCTGGAGAGGGAAAGCGCTTTTGTAAACCTCCACAGTAACAGTTGGATACTTACAGCAAAAACACATCCCAGTGTAGCGGTGCAACAGGCAACCGCTGCTCTCGCCCTGAGTCATCTCTTCTTCAAACAGGCCTGATCCAATACACAGCAATCGAATTGTTGAGGGGTCAGCCGTCGCTTGAAACTAATCAATAGGAGAAAGGAATGGCACACATTTCAATAGAACAAGCAATCAAGGATATTGCAGCCGGAAAGATGGTGATCCTGGTGGATGATGAAGACCGGGAAAACGAGGGTGACCTCACGATGGCGGCAGAGTTCGTGACGCCCGAAGCGATCAATTTTATGACCAAGTTCGGCCGTGGGCTGATCTGCCTTTCATTAACCAACGAGAAGGCGGATGCTCTGGATTTGCCCCCGATGGTCACCAACAACACATCTCAATTTCATACGGGATTTACGGTCTCCATCGAAGCCAGAGAAGGCGTTACCACCGGGATTTCCGCAGCAGATCGTGCGACTACCATCCTGACAGCGGTAGCAAATGATGCCAGTCCCCGTGACCTGGCACGACCCGGTCATATTTTTCCGTTGCGTGCCCGGGATGGCGGCGTAATGGTGCGTATCGGTCAGACAGAAGGGTCGGTCGACCTGGCCCGCATGGCCGGCATGAACCCCTATGGTGTCATTTGTGAAATAATGGATGACGACGGCTCCATGGCCCGCATGCCCGCTCTGGAAAAATTCAGCGACGAACACGACATTGGGATCTGTACTGTTGCTGCTCTGGTGGAATATCGCACGAAAAACGAGCGCTTTGTCAGAAAAGCCGCGGAGACGGTCATCCCCACCAAATTCGGTGGTGAGTTCCGAATCATCGCTTACGAAAATGATTTTGACAACCTAACCCACATCGCCTTGATCAAGGGAGAAATAGACTCGGCTAAGCCTGTTTTGGTGCGGGTGCATTCCGAATGTATGACCGGCGATATTTTCGGGTCTCAGAGATGTGATTGTGCACCTCAACTCCACAAAGCCATGTCGATGCTGGAAGAAGAGGGTTGTGGTGTGATATTATACCTGAGACAGGAAGGACGTGGCATTGGGTTGATCAACAAATTAAAGGCGTACGAGCTCCAAAGAAACGGTCTGGATACTGTAGAAGCAAACAAAAAGCTTGGCTTTGATGCCGATTTGAGAGATTATGGAATTGGTGCACAGATGCTATCGGACCTGGGTATAAAACAGATGCGGCTGATGACCAACAACCCCAAAAAGATAGTGGGTTTGGAGGGCTACGGGTTGACCATTGTCGAGCAAGTTCCGATTGAAATCGAGCCGGGTCCTTACAATCGTGAATACCTCGCATGCAAACAGCTGAAAATGGGCCATTTGTTGACGGCATTCGAATGATCCCTTGAACAGAACAAAATGGAGATTGCGATGAATCGGGTGAATAAAATTAAAAACATAGAGGCATTTGAAAAAGTCATCCGTAAAATTCCAAAAAGTGATCTCCATCTCCACCTGGACGGATCCATTCGGCCGGAAACCATCATCGAAATCTCGAAAAAAGAGAAACTCTCCCTACCCAGTTATACTGTTGACGGCCTAAATGAGACGCTTTTTAAAGATCAATACAAAAATCTGGAAGAGTATCTGACGACATTCGGCTACTCCGGTGCCGTCATGCAAAAGCCGGAGTATCTTGAACAGATAGCCTATGAACTTGCCCGGGACGTTCAGGAGGAGGGGGTGCGCTATATCGAAGTGCGATTTGCGCCGCAGCTGCATATCAACAAACTGATGGATCTCAAGACCGTCCTGGAGTCTGTTAACAGCGGTCTGGAACGAGCGCAAAAAGAGTTCAATCAACGGACCGAGATTCAAGAGGGTAAAGAGCCCCCATTCTACTATGGTATCATCGTCTGTGCCATGCGTTATCTTGGGCCCTGGTCGGACTATTACAAGAGTTTCATCGACACCTTCTCATTTTCCAGTGTCGAAGAGATCTGTCGCCTGGCTGCGCTGGAGCTGGCAAAAGGAGCCATCAAACTACGGAATGAATATGGAATCCCCATCGCAGGCTTCGATTTGGCCGGCGCCGAAGCCGGCAATCCTGCCTCCAATTTTTGGGAGTCCTTTCAGTTCGTCCATGAATCCTTTCTGCCAAAAACGGTGCATGCTGGAGAAGCTTACGGGCCTGAGTCCATCTTCCAGGCCATTACCGAATTACACGCTGACAGGATTGGCCACGGCTACTATCTCTTTGACACCACAAAGATCAAAAATCCCAAAATCAAAGACAAGGAGAAGTATGTCTCCGACCTCAGCCAGTTTGTCGCTGACCGGCGTATCACCATCGAGGTCTGTCTGACCAGCAACATGCAGACAAACCCGACTATCGAAAAGATCAGCGATCACACTTTTGGTAAAATGATCCAGCACAATTTGAGTATCACCCTCTGCACTGATAATCGGACCGTCAGCAAAACCAACCTCACCCAGGAGATCATGTTGGCGGTCAACAATTTCCCTCTGAGCCCCAAGACCTTGAAAAATTCTATCGTCTATGGATTCAAACGCAGCTTCTTCCCGGGAAAATACAGCGAGAAACGAAAATATGTACGTCAATGCCTGGACTACTACGAGAGACTAACTGAAAACGTCCCCGGATTGGCACTTTCTGATCGATAGTTGGTTCAATTATTAAACAGGTTGAAGGTTGAAGGATTTGAGATAAACCAAAACATTCCCTGCCGGAAATCAAAATAATCTAAATTTGCATATGGTTGACAACAAAAAAATCGCCGGAATTATTCTGGCTGCCGGTGAAAGTTTTCGCATGGGAAAAACGAAGCAGTTGATGGATTTCAGGGGAAAACCCCTGCTGCAATGGGCAATTGATGCAGCACTGGAATCCCGGCTGGACGAGGTTGTTCTGGTACTGGGACATGAGAGTCACAGAATTATGGCAACACTGGACTGTTCACAGGTCACTGTTGTTATAAATCCAGACTATCAGCAAGGTCAGAGCACTTCATTAAAAGCGGGCTTGGAACAGCTCAAGGATAAATATGATGGCACTATTTTCCTACTTGGCGACCAGCCCCTGGTCAATGCAGCAATCTTGAACCAGTTGTTGGCAGCCTATCAGAATAATCATGCCCCGATCATATCCCCTACTTTTAACGGTCAGCCGGGAAATCCGGTCTTGATGAACCAGTCTCTTTTCCCAGAACTGAAGGAGCTAAGTGGTGATATAGGTGGCCGGATTCTGAAACAAACATATGCTGATCAAACACTTTTTGTTCCGATCTCTGATAGCGGAATTCTGGTCGATATTGATACACCGGCGGATTATCATCAGATCCTGAATCGTGCTGATTCACAAATCCAGGATAATACAAGCAGTGCAGCACAGAAGAAATTATCCCATATTTTAGGCATTGAAAAAAACAGCATGATTGCTGTTACCGGCGGAGGCGGCAAGACAACCACAATTTACACCATTGCCCGGGAGCTGGCTGCTGAAGGGTGGTCGGTCCTGATCACCACCACCACCGCCATGCTGCACCCCGATCTCGAAAGCCGGGAATATGACCAACTGTTTATTAATGGTGACCAGGCACTCCCGGCTTTGAAGAAAAAATGGGGGAGTGGCGTCACCATCGCCGCACGCATGTTTGATCATAAAACAGGTAAAACGCTGGGGTTTGATCCGGAAATCGTTGATAAACTTTCTGCTGCTTCAATTTACGATCTCATCCTGGTGGAGGCTGACGGAGCCAAGCACCGACCGATCAAAGCCCCGGCCGAGCATGAACCCGTAATCCCTGAATCAACAGACATGGTGTTGGGGCTTATCGGGCTAGATGCTTTGGACAAACCGCTCAATGACAATCATGTACACCGGCCCCATCAGTTATCCGCATTGAGTGGTGTCGCCATTGGTGATCCGATCACGGATGAGGTAATCAAAGCGTTGATTGATTCACCTGTAGGTGTTTTTAAGGGGTCTCCGGCGTCGGCTCAGCGGGTGGTTATTCTGAATAAGGCAGCGGATCATGCCGGTGAAGGCCGGCAAATCGGGGAGGCGGTCCTGGCAAGCTCAGACAGGGTTACGATGGTGTTAATCTGTGAAATGCAGGCAGCAGACCCGGTTCTGGATTGGATTAAATAAATTGGATATGGGGTCAGGCTTTGCTTATTTTATTTGCTTATTGAAAACACAACAATTATAAGCAAATAAGCAAAGCCTGACCCCCACAATAAGCAAATAAGCAAAGCCTGACCCCCATACATATCTATCGCCTAATACATACTTTCAATCAGATCACTAAACGCTTTATGGACAAAACTTCGTTTGACTTTCATGGTGGGGGTAACCTCTCCATCTTCAACATACAGCTTTTTGGGGAGAATCGTAAACCGTTTGGGTTGTTCAACCCGAGAGAGGGTTTCATTAACCTGCTTTAATTCATTCTCAATCAGCAGGTTAATTTCCTTTGCCTGTGTTAAATCCCTGTATGTTGAAAACTGAATTTTGTGATCCTGGGCGTACTTTACGACCGTATCTTCATCAATCATGATGAGAGCAGAGAGATATTTTCGCTTGTCACCGATCACGATTGCATCGTTAATATAGGTACTTGCTTTCAGTTTATTTTCGATATACTGAGGTGTGATATTTTTTCCACCGGCAGTGACAATGATGTCCTTTTTACGATCTGTGATTTTCAGATAACCATCTTCATCCAGTTCGCCAATGTCCCCGGAGTACAACCAACCATCCACAATGGTTTCTGCTGTTGATTCAGGGTTTCTGTAATACCCTTTGAAAACAGACGGAGATTTAACGAGAATCTCGCCGTCATCTGCTATTTTAACTTCAGTACCAGGAACTGGCGGGCCCACAGTGCCAAGTTTTACATGCCCGGCTCGGGAAGCGCAAGTAACGCCAGACCCTTCTGTCTGGCCGTATCCTTCAATCATATTTATGCCGATGGACTGGAAAAACAGCAGGACTTCTTCTGATATAGGGGCCGCACCGGAGTATGCGATTCTCATTCGGTCAAATCCCAGCCGTTCTTTCAATTTTCGGAAAATGATAAAATAAGCGAGCTGATATTGGACTTCTAAAAGAGCCGGAACCGGTTTGAAATTCATTTTCAGAGAAGCGCGCTTTTTGCCTATACCAAAACAGATCTTGTAGACCAGGTTTTTAAACCAGGTGGCGTCAGACATTCGAATATGAATCGTTGACGCATACTTTTCCCAGACCCTTGGTACAGCGTACCCCACAGTTGGTGAAATTTCCATCATGTTTTGGGTGACAGTGTCCGGACTTTCAATAAAGTTGACCACATACCCCATGATCATATGACCAAAGACAGAAAACAATCGTTCAAAGACATGGCAAAGCGGTAAAAATGACAACACTTCGTCCGTATCCAACATAGGGTTGGCCGATTCCAAGGCCTTTGCCATCCAGGTCACATTGCTGTGAGTTAACATGGCCCCTTTCGGAGGTCCGGTAGTTCCAGAAGTGTAAATGAGAACGGATAGATCTTCCGGGTTAATTTCATCCATCCGAGTTTCAAAGAGGTCGGGCTGTTCCTGGCTGACGTTTTTGCCCAACTCTAAAAGTTGATCAAAGGTCATCACCATGGGATCTTCAAAGTCTCTTAATCCTTCGAGGTCCCAGACAATCACTTTTTTTAACTTGGGGACACGATCTCGAAAACTGAACCATTTGTCCAGTTGCTCTTCGTTCTCTACAAAAAAGAAGGACGATTCAGAATGGGCAACGGTGTATTCGACCTGGGGAGCGGCATTGGTTGAATAAACACCAACGGCAACGCCTCCGACACATTGAATCCCCACATCTGCGATCACCCATTCAGCGCAGTTGTCACCGATGATAGACACACATTGCCCCTTTTCCAACCCCATGGAAACAAGTGCCGAGCCGATATATTTTGCATTTTTGTAGTATTCATTCCAGGAGAGGTCCTGCCAGAGGCCGAATTTTTTGCTTCGCAGTGCGACCCTGTCCTTGTATTTCTCGACGGTCTTTTTAAATATTTTTGGTACTGTTTGATTTATCACCTGACTATCTCCAAGCTTTTTTCCGTTTCCAGCGCTGATATCCTTTCGCGGATTCTTCAGAGCGAACACCGAGGTAAAATTCTTTTACATCCTTATCATTTAGCAGATCAGATGATTTTCCCTTCATTACGAACCGTCCGTTTTCCAATATCAAGCCATAGTCTGAATTTGACAGTGCCATCCTGGCATTTTGTTCGATCAGGAGAATCGTGACACCGGCTTTATTGATTTCTTTTATAATTTTAAAAATATCCTTAACCAGAATTGGTGAAAGGCCCAGGGATGGTTCATCCAGGCACAGCAGTTGAGGGCGGTTCATTAAAGCCCTGCCGATAGCAAGCATCTGCTGTTCACCACCGGAGAGTGTTCCCGCCAATTGGTTCACACGATCTGATAAAATCGGGAAATAGGTATAAATCTGGTTGATATCTTTTTTAATCTCTTTCTGATCATTTCGGGTGTAAGCCCCCATCATTAGATTTTCTCTGACGGTTAGCTCGTTAAATACTTCCCTGCCTTCAGGTACGTACGAGATCCCCATCCGCACAATATCTTCAGTATCCTTGCCGTCAATGCGCTGACCTGCAAACTCTATTCTTCCTTTATCAGGCTGGTCATCTATCAATCCCATCATGGTTTTCAAAATGGTTGATTTGCCAGCACCATTGTTACCTAAAATGGTGGTGATCCTCCCTTCTTCCACTGAGAGGGATGCACCCCGGATCGCATAAATCAGATCATAATAGGTTTCGATGTTTTTTATTTCAAGCAACGTGGTCAATGTCGTCTTCCTCCCCTAAGTATGCTTTTAAAACTTCCGGATGTTTCTGGACATCTTCAGGAATTCCTTCAGTAATGGGTTTCCCGAAGTTAATCGCTAAAATACGATCTGAAATATCCATTACCATCTGCATGTCGTGCTCAATGAGCAGAATTGTAATTCCAAGTACGTCCTGAATGTCCTTTATCCAGAAGATCATATCCTGTTTTTCCTCGGAGTTCATTCCGGCACAAGGTTCATCCAGCAGTAAGAGTTTGGGCTCTAACGCCAAAGCCCGGCCTAATTCCACCAGTTTTTGAGTTCCGTAAGGCAAACCACCCACAAATTGATTTCGGGCTGCCTGCAGGTCTAACAGATCGATAATTTCCTCAACTTTTTTGCGGTGCAGGGCTTCTTCTTTTCCTGCGAAGGAATGCTTTCCCCACATTAAGCCGCCTCTTAAAATACCGGTCTTGATAAAGACATGCCGACCCAACATGATGTTCTCCATACAGTTCATGTTGTTGAACAGTTCAATATTCTGAAAGGTTCTGGCAATCCCCAGTTTGGCAACTTTGTCCGGTTTCAGCCCGGTAATATCTCTATCCCGGAATTTGATGGTGCCATTTCCCGGCCGATATATACCGTTAATACAGTTAAAGAGGGTTGTCTTTCCGGCACCGTTGGGGCCGATAATCGAAAAGATCTCTCCTTGTTTTATCTCGAAGTTGATCCCTTCCAGCGCCTGCAACCCGCCGAATGCGATCCCTAAATTGTCTACTGAGAAAAAAGTCATTTTTGAGTGGTAATGGGTATATAGTTTTTTCACTAACGTCGCACCAGGTCAGATCTGCTGAATCGTAGCTCTATCACCTGGACGGAAAAAAACACCTGCTGAATCCATCAGCAGACCAGCCTGTTATACCCAATTGGGCTGCATAACAGGCCGACGGTGTACTTTAGGAGTTATCTAACATTGTCTAGTGCATTAACTCCTTGGGGTCGAATCCCGGAGCGACCCAATCTGCTAGCTTCTTTGTCTTCCCATCTTTCAGGCATTGGAAAATCACAATAGATTGTTGGCCCTGGCGTGAATAGATATCATTTGGATCAAAAGGCTTAAAACTGACTTTACCCTGGCTGCCTTGAAAATTCCTCATATTTTCTAATTCAGTTACCACTCTTTCACGAGTCAGGTCTCTCCCTGCTCTTTTCATCGCTTCAACCAGTGGTTCTGCAAATCCAAAACCGGCCACAAAAAATGTTCCCCAGCGCTCACCTTTTGTCGCATATTTAGCAAACACTTTTCGATATTTGTTCAGAATTGGAACATCGGCATCTAAAGGCTCATTAAAGCCAGCGGTAATGACACCTGCCCATAAACCCCTGGTGATTTTATACATAAATGGGTAGTCCGAGACGGTACTGGTTGCCATCCATTGGGGTTTAAACTTCATGGCATAAGCAGTTCCAATTGTTCTCGCAGATGCGCCCGGGGCAACCCATAATAGAACAGTATCTGCTTTTGATTTGATCAATTTGGACACATGGGGTTTGAAATCTGTTTCTGATAGATTACTTGGGATAGCCACAGCCAGTTTCATTCCGTACTTTGCCAGCTGTGCTTTTGCACCCGCCAGTCCATTCTTTCCGTATTCGTCATTCTGATAAACAATGGCAATTCTTTTTTTCCCCATTGTTTCAATGGCGTATTTAACCAATGCTTTCGCTTCAACAATATAAAGTGGATAGGTCGGAAACAAATATTTTTGTGGCGGATCAATCCAGGCAAAAGAACCTGCAGAAGGGCCTACCCAGATAACTTTCCGGTCCATCAAGTAATCTTTAATAGCCATTCCCGGGGCTGAACCGACACCTCCAACCCAGCCGAAAATGCTGTGATCACTTTCCTGCAATTGCTTGACGCCAGCCTTTGTTTTGGCAGGATTATAGCCATCATCAAAGTGATGATAGACAATTTTTCTACCATGAATGCCGCCCTCATCATTAATCATTTTAAAATAGGCATCGGATCCGCGGGCAACGGCCCCCCATGGAGCTGCCGGGCCGGTTTGAGGTCCGAATGATCCGATATGAATCTCTGTACCTGTGACACCCTCTTCAGCAAATGCAGAACCAGTAAAGCAGATCATGACAGCAATTATCGCACTTAAAATGACAACCAGTCTTGTTTTCATCAGCTCTCTCCTCTTTTTGATTAAATGAAAAATAAACACCCTGACCTAGACTTTTTTAACATAATGCCGAGCGAATAGGCCGCTGGGTTTGAACCACAACACAAGAACAATCATAGCAAACGCTACTACCGCTTTAAATTCGATGGAAATATAACCACCAAAAAGATTTTCAACAATGGCCAGGATATAGGCGCCCGCTACAGCACCGGGTAGTGATGTCATACCGCCAAGCACTGCTGCAGAAAAACCTTTCAGCATGGGACCCCACATCATGAATGGTTCCAGGAGTATCGGGGCAGTGAGCAGGGCTGCAACACAACCCACCATTGCAGATATTCCCCAGGTTAACATCATGATTCTTTTGGTTCTGATTCCCATAATCCTTGCTGCAATGGGATTTTGTTGAGTGGCCTTCATGGCCATACCCATTTTGGAAAATCTGTAAAAAACAAATAGAACCCCCATGACAAGGATCGCAATTGCAAAAGAGAGCAGTTCCAGATTACTGATAAATGTACCTGCTATCTCTATACTGTCATAGGGACCGATTGGAAAAGGAAATACCTGTTGGTCGGCTCCGAATTTCCAGGACACAAGACCCAGAATAATAAACTCCATACCAATGGTGATAATAATAAGTCCCAGAAGATTGGGTTCCTTGGCTCGCCTTAACACCGCAAATTCCAAAACTGCCCCCAGGATAAGGGAGAAAACAAATGCCAGAATAAAAGCGGAAATAAAAGAGAATCCGTAGATCTCCAAAAGCATAAAAGTGAAATAGGCAGATGCGAGCGCCATTTCTCCCTGTGCGAAATTAACCACCTCAGATGTTTTGTAAATAATGACCATTGCCAGTGCCATGAGAGCATACGAGCTACCGACTGCAAGAGCGCTGACAATCATCTGAAAAAATTCAAGCATGGTGTCCTTTTGGGTTTAGTTTTGTGGGTTGTTGCGATGTTTCAAATTAACAGGCCGACTAAAACGGCCAGGTCATCCAGTATTTTTTTAGTCTGATCCAAATGCCAAACAACCCCAGGGGTTCAAAAACCATTATCAGTACCATGATCAACCCCAACACGATATATTGAATGTTGAGACAACCCGTAATTGAAAAGTAGCTTTGCGAAAGAGAATTCAGCCAGTCACCTAGATACGGTACATCAAGAATATTTCTAAGTTGCAGATCGAGCCAGGAGATGAGGCAGGCGCCTGTAATCGCACCCATAATAGATCCCAGACCACCTACTACAATAAAGGCCAGGAAAGTAATCGACATGATCATGCTGAACAGTTCGGGTTCGATGAAGCGCAGCACAAATGCGTATAATCCGCCTGCAACGCCAGTATAAAAAGCACTGATAGCAAAAGAGAGTGTTTTATAATACGCCAGATTCACTCCCATGGTCTCTGCGGCCACATCGGCATCTCGGATGGCAACAAATGCTCTGCCGATTTTTGTGCGCACCAGATTTCTGGCAAACCAGGCCATAAAAATGGTTATGGGAATAAGTAACATATAAAAATCAAGGTCAGACTTAATCTGCCAGCCAAAAATAGATAGGTCAGGCGCATGTAGTCCATTCCGTCCACCTAAAATCTCAATTTTTCCGATGATCAGGGTGATCGTCAGCCCAAATCCAAGCGTTAAAATCGTTAGATAAGGACCTTCCAGTCTTAGCGCCGGGAATCCAATCAGAAATCCAAAGCCTGCTGCAATCAGTGCAGCTAGTGGAAGTGCAATGATAAATGGCAATCCAACCAATGACATCAACGCAACGGTACCATACGCTCCGATAGCGAAAAATCCAGCATGTCCCAAAGAGATTTGTCCGGTGAATCCAACCAGTAAGTTAAGTCCGATGGCAACAATGACATTAATGGCCATATAGTTTGCCACGTAAACGTAATAGTTCGGAAAAAGGAAGGGGTACATAATAAGTCCGCCAATCAACACAACGAACCAGAATATGATAGTGCCTGACCCAAATAGTTGGACATCTTCGAAGTATTCCCTCTTCATATCCATAAAACGTAGCTCCTGGAAATTAGTTATCGTGGTGTTAAAAGCGTCGCACCCATTCCATCGTTATTCAGACCGACATCCCAAAGTGTGCCTCAGCCCTCTCATGCATCAGGCCAGATAGTTGCCCAGATAAATTTTTCGCATATTTTCTTCTTGAGTGGGACAGTGGGGGAGGTAGATCTAGAATGGTCAATTCTGGAAGCTGTTTCGCCGTATCCGTCTAAAGAAGCGCTTGTCAGTTTAGACTTTTTGCCATTGTACTCAAAGCGAAATCCATGTCAAGCGTATATTTATTTTTTTTTGTTTCTCCGCTTTCATTTGCACTTGTTACCCAAGCAACTTAACATGTTTTGTTCTATGTTTTCATTCTCTTGGGTTCTTAAAAGATCTATTTTTTTATTCCCCTGCCAGGGAAGATAATAAGAAGAATTTCGGCAAAAATCCACAGATTATAAAAATATGCTCTTACTTTTCTATGAATACTAGTCTTTTACATTCATGAATAAGCGAAAAACGTAGAACTTCTCTTACCCTTTTTTTAAATTCCTTTGGTATGCTCTGGGAACAATAGCGATCACCCCTGTCACTGAAGCCTGGAAAAGTATTTTCTCTGTTTTTTGGACTGTTCAAAGTCCCAAATAGGTCTTGCGCAGTGTTTCATTTTCAAGCAACTCTGCTCCGGTTCCATCAGCGATGATTTTTCCTGAGGAGAGCACATAGTTTCGGTTGGAGATTTTAAAAGCCCAATTAACCTCCTGCTCAACCAATAGAATCGTGATCCCCATCTTCTTGATCTCTCCGATTTTACTAAAGACTTCTTCCCTGACCATGGGTGACAGGCCCGTTGACGGTTCGTCGATACACAGAAGTCTCGGATGGAGCATCAGAGATCGACCAATAGCCAGCATCTGTTGTTCCCCGCCTGACAGTGTGCCCGATATCTGGTTTGATCTATCAGACAAGATGGGAAAAAGCTGGTACACCTTTTCGAGGTTTTCTGTTGTTTTCGCTACATCTTTTATAAGATAAGCGCCTGCCATCAAATTCTCAAGAACCGTCATTTCCCGAAAAGGTCTCCTTCTTTCCGGACAATGAATCAGTCCCTTTTTAACAATTTCATGGGCAGGAATCTGATCGATACGCTCTCCATCGAACGTCACTTTTCCTGTGAGTGTAATATCGCCGCCAATACTGCCTTTTTTGATTTTCTTTTCCCGGCTTACCAGACCGGTGACCGCCCTCAGCAGGGTAGATTTCCCTGCACCATTCGGCCCCACCAAACTAACCAGTTCACCTTCGTCAATATGAAAGCTGAGGTCATTGATGATCATAGCCTTGTCATAACAGACTGTGAGATTTTCGACTTCGAAAAGCAATTTAAGCACCTCCTTCGCCAAGATATGATTTGATTACTTCTTTGTTTTTAACGACTTCTTCTGGTGGACCATCCGCAATGACGATTCCGTAGTTCAGTACGATAATTCGATCGACAATTCTCATTAATTGCTTCAATTTATGCTCGACAATGATCATAGCAGGACCTTCACTGTGCAATCGACCGAAGCGCCCCCCTTTGTGCAACCTTTTGATTGAATTTGCCATCAAGTCGGCTTCGGCGGGGCTCAGACCGCCAAAAGGTTCATCCAGGAGTAGTAACTCCGGTTCTGTCGCTATGGCACGGGCTACTTCAAGTCGTTTGAGATCGCCTTGCGACAATGTAGATGCTTTTTCCAGGGCCATATCAGATATACCGGCGAACTCCAAAGCATCCATGGCTTTTGATTCAACCCGTTTAACCCATTCCCCCCTCCGCATGGAACGGGGGCTAAGACATGGGACAATTACGTTGGCAATAATGGGCAAGCGCCGGAACGGCCTCATATTTTGGAACGTGCAAGCGATTCCCTGATTGACAATATCCCAGGTTTTTTTCCCTTCTATTCGGTTGCCTTTAAAAAGAACTGCTCCGGAATCCGGCTTAAGAATCCCGACGATCAATCGCAATAGGGTTGATTTTCCAGCACCATTAGGACCAATCAAACCGACTATTTGATCTCTTCCGACACTGAAACTCACGTCATTAGTGGCCTTCAAGCCACCGAAACCTTTGTTGAGCCCTTTGACTTCCAGAAAGTTATCTGTCATCCGTTCACTTCCTCCGCTTCAGTCCTTAATTCCTGCCTGGATACCTTTCCCACATCTGTTTTTGGCAGTTCTCCTCGAAATTCTATGATTTTAGGAACTTTATAATGCGCCAGGTTCTCATTGCAGAACGCGAGAATATCTTCTTCCGAAATTTTTCCTCTGGCATCAGACTGCAATACCACAAACGCTTTAATGAGTTGTCCGACTTTAGGGTTCGGCACCCCGACCACACCCGCCGCTTTGATTTTCGGGTGGGAATTCAACACCTCTTCCACATGTCGTGCAAACACGGAATATCCTTTATACTTTATCAGGTCTCGTTTACGATCAAAAAAGTAGAAATACCCCTCGTCATCCATTTTTGCAATATCACCGGTCCGCAGCCATTTCAGACCCTCCAGCTCAACGAACGCATCTTCAGTCTCCTGCGGGCGTTTCCAGTATTCCTGCATAATATTGGGGCCACTGAGAATGAGTTCCCCCTCCTGTCCAACCGGCATGGCATCCGTTCCGCTGACATCGATGATAGCGGCGACCATATTGGGAATTGGAACACCGAACGAACCCACTTTCGGTCGATCGGAAGGGCTGGAATGGCTCACAGCTGTGGTTTCCGTCATTCCGTACCCTTCCAGTATGCCAACACCGGTTCGTTTTTCCCACTCCTTCATGGTGGAATCGTGTAAGGTATCCGCGCCACAAGCCAGCATTTTTAAGCGCTTCCAGTTTACGCGGCTGGTCTTATCATAGTCCTTAAGGTGTTCGTACAAAGTAGGCACACCGAAAAACGCCGAGGCCTGGTATCTCTCCAATGCGTTCAGTATATCGTCCATATCCGGGGTCGTGAACAGCACCATCGCGTTACCGTGAGTCAGTGTATTCAGCATTAACACGACCTGACCGTAGATATGGAAGAAAGGGAGAAAGGCCAGCACGATTTCTTTACCGTCCTCAAACTGAGGCCAGAAACCACTTGCCTGGGCCTGCAGCGCCACCAGATTGTGATGGGTCAAAACCGCAGCTTTGGGAAGGCCCGTTGTCCCTCCGGTATAAGGCAGAGCAGCAACATCCGTTTTAGGGTCAAAATCAATCTGAGGTGGATTCGGGGGGTATTTTTGAATCAAGTCCAGAAAAGGGTAGAGGCCTTTTTCCCTCATCTGTTCAACCGTAGGTCCCTCTACTCCGCGATAGGCCTTAGCCAGTTTACTACCGGTAAATACTTTCTTCAACAGCGGCAGAAAGTCGCTGATACTGGTTAGAATAATATTGTCCAGAGCGGCTCCGGATTTTTCAATGTTATCATACAGGATATCTTCACAAATCACCGTTTTAGCACCACTATTCTCTAACTGGTGTTTCACTTCCTGACTTGTATAAACCGGACTGACCGGTGTCGTCACAGCACCTGCTTTCAATGCACCAAAATAGGCAATCACATATTGGGGACAATTGAGAAGATAAAGTGCAACCGTATCACCTTTGGTAACTCCCAATTCCGTCAACGCCGTTGCGAATCGGTTGATCAAATCCTGG
>Ga0208904_1001452_pt1 | contig 16167 bp, 23 predicted proteins | sample AntAceMetag02UKB_FD_184774 | JGI IMG/M metagenome (GOLD analysis project Ga0208904, IMG submission 184774) | Saline lake microbial communities from Ace Lake, Antarctica - Antarctic Ace Lake Metagenome 02UKB (SPAdes) (version 2) | ecosystem: Environmental > Aquatic > Non-marine Saline and...
TCCTCTATTCTTAATATGAGAATATTGATTCTCTAAAAACTTAAATTTATCACTGTCAGGGATATGGTGATAAACAAAACTTGAGATAATATAATCATATTTTACTTTCACTTTATATTTAATTCCATCTGCTTTCTTAATAGGTATAGTAAATTTTTGTTTAAATTTATTAATTAAATTTTCATCAGGTTCAATTATATCTAACTTTGAAATGTTAGGATTCACCAACAGGTTTTTAGTTAAGTTACCAGTTCCTGCACCGACTTCTAAAACAGAACCTGAAACTAATTTAGATAATTCTTTTAATAGAAAACTATAATTTTCATGTGAATAAGCAAAATCATCAAAAAATTCGTATTCTAAATCATCAATATTATCATATGTATCTAAAGATCTAAACATAACATTAAAGCTATGCCCTTTTACACTTATTTGATATTTTTTATCATAACCTAAAGGCACAAATACAATTTCAAACTTTTTAGACAAAACTATGCTTAATTTATTAAATAGTTTTTCAGCTTTTTTATATTCTAATATATTTTTACTTACTTAAATGTGCAAAAGGAAAAATAACAAACTTATTTACCCTTAAAATTTTTGATAGTTTTTCATAAAGATTAATAATTTTACTTATATTAACATGATCATCAAGTTTTTCTAAACAAACCCTTGATAATACACAATTATTAAAACTAATTTTTTTATTATATCTTTTTTTAGGAAGATTTAATTTTTTAACTTTATTTGTTTTAACAAGTGAATATTCAAATTTCGAACAATGCTCAAATAATATTTTCATTTTTTTCCAAGAATATGAATAGGTTCTTCAAACCTTTTTTATTAGTTTCATGAGAATTAGCATACGTTATTCTTATCCATGATTGTTTATCAGGAAGGCCAAATGCAGCACCAGGGTAAATATAAACTAAATCTTTATTCCATAATTCCTTAAAAAGATTCATACTTCCTTTTGAATAATTTGTTCTACATAGAATGTTGTATGAAGCATCTGGTTCCATTACATTTAATATATTATTATTTGATTTTAATCTTCTTAAAACATAATTTCTTTCTTCTTTAATTTTATTTTCATTTTTTAGTAAAGTGTAAATTGTGTTCTTTACTCTTCTTTTTGTAAGATATTTTATGTCTTTTTTTATTAAAAATGTTTGGGCATTTTTTAGAATTATTTTAACTATTACATCAGTTTTTAATTTATTCCTATAAAGCTTATAAAATGATTTTACAAATAAAAATAAATGTATTGCTTCATTAGGTAAGGGGGTGGGGTTACCTTTTGAAAATAACTCCAGTCTTCTGATAATATTTATATCTTTTGATAAGATATATCCATATCTTAATGCTGCTAAACCCAAATTTTTTGAAAAAGAATTTATTCTAATAACATTCCAAGAATTTATATTTTTAGGTAATTGAAGTTTTAGCATAATATTAAGTTTTTTAGGATATCCTTTTATTTTTTTTATTGGGTGGTGCTTTATTCTATCAAATAATAAAAAATTATCTCCAACTTCATCAAGTATTACATAAATTCCTCTTTTCTTAGCTAATTCAATTATCTTTTCAAGTTCATTTTTTTGTAGATATTTTGAATTCGGGTTTCCTGGCTGAATCAATATTATTGCAGCAGTATTTTCAGTAATTTTTTTCTTTATTGCATCTGCAGTTATAATAAAACCATCAGTCTCTTTAGCCATAAGAGTAATTAATTTTCCTCTTGTTAGTACCTCCCTAATAATATCTCCATATGTAGGTAATGGAACTATAAACTCTTTATTTTTATCATTAAAAGAATTTATGCATCTTTCAACTGCATCAAGTGCCCCATGAGTTAGTATAACATCATTTTCATTATAGTTTGCAGGAAAATAAATACTTTCATAGAAAGCTATCATTTTTCTCACATATTTTGGCCCTTTCCTTGGTTGATAACCTAAATTTCTATTTTTTATTTTTTTTATTAAAAAATCCACTATTATATCAGGAAAAGGAAACTCACTCTGATTAAAATAACCTCTAAGAAGATTAGGCACTTTTGTCTTTGACAAATCCTTGTTTCTAAAATAACTCTCAACCTCCTGCTGAGCAAGAAATATTTTATTCTTCTGCAAATCAGCAAAAGGATTCGCAGAATTCTTAATTCTTATCTTTTTCTTAGGTTTGATTTCAGATTTCATTTTCTTATATTTTTAATATGAGTTTCTACAGCCAATCATTTTTTTGGCCAATAAAAATTCCCTCTTAAATCATAAATTGGGGCTCTAACTCTTGATTTCTCTTTTGTACATTCCATCATTTTTTCCACAATTGCTTCTGGTGCAGACCTATCTTCTCTTCCAATCTTAATCACCTTGACTACTTAATAGTAACAAGTAATAAATATGAAGTATATATAATTTTCTTTTGTATTTTGTTTCAAAACAATAAAATTAATAAAGAAATTAGTGTTTTAAACTAATATGCAATTAAAACTTGATTTAAAAGACAGAAGAATACTTAATGAATTAGATAAAAATGCAAGACAAAGTAATTCAGAGCTTGCAAAAAAAGTTGGATTAAAAAAGAACATAGTAAATTATAGGACTAAACAATTAGAAAAAAAACAAGTAATAAAAGGTTACAATACAATAATAGATTCATCTAAACTAGGATATTATTTTTTTAGAATATATATTAAATTACAAAGTATTGATCCTGAAAAAGAAAAACAATTCAAAGAAAATCTAATGAATAATCCAGAAATAACTTGGGTTGGAACCTTAACAGGACAATGGAATATTGTTCTTGGGTTTCATACACTATCTATGCGTAAATTTAGAAAAGAATGGGCAGATATATTAAATAAATCAAGAACAATCATACAAGAATATAATATTTCTATTTTAGTAGACTATATTCACTATAGAAAAGCTTACTTAATTAATGAAGAAAAAGACACAACAGAAATAAGTTGGAATATTAGTAGTAGCTCAGAAAAAGAAGCTTTTGATAACATAGACCTAAAAATAATAAAATTATTACTTACAAATGCAAGAATACCTATTATTAAAATAGCACAAAAATTAAATATGAGTGCAACAGCAATAGTGTATAGAATAAAGAAACTTGAAAAAAAGCAAATAATACAAGGTTATAGAGCAGACATAAACTATGAGCTATTAGGATATGAATATTACAAAACAGATATTCAACTTAATGATCTTTCAATAATTCCTCAACTAGAAGAATTTGCAAAAACAAACCCAAACATTGTTTATGTTGATAAAACAATTGGAGGTTCTGACTTTGAATTTGATGTTGAAGTAAAAAACCTAAAACAATACTTAAAAATAATAAATACATTAATAAAGAAGTTTTCAGATAAAATAAGAAGCTACAACTACTTTAGATTTTTAAGATATGACAAGATAACATATCTCCCAATATAAAATGGAAACACATACAAAATATTTATGGATGAATACTCCTAAGAAAATGCAGTTTGTAAATATTACAAATGAGGTTGAAACTGCAATCGAAGAGTCTGGTGTAAAAGAGGGGCTATGCCATGTTAATGCAATGCACATAACTGCAGGAATTTATATTAATGATGCAGAATCAGGGTTAATATCTGATATTCAAAAGTGGGTTGAGAAACTTGCACCTTATGGATTAGATTATAAGCATCATCAGACAGGAGAAGATAATGCAGATGCTCATCTTAAGAGGATGATTGTTGGTCATGAAGTTACAATCCCAATAACAAAAGGTCAAGCAGATTTTGGCCCTTGGGAACAAGTTTATTATGCAGAGTTTGATGGACAAAGAAAAAAGAGGGTTATTATCAAGATAATAGGTGAATAAAATAGATAAAAAATATGATGTAATTATTGTAGGTGCAGGCCCCGCAGGTTTAAACTGTGCACTACATTTAAGCAAAACAAAAAAGAAGATTTTGCTCATAGAAAAAAATGAACTTATTGGTCCCAAAGTATGTGCAGGAGGATTAACAAATCACGATTTAACTTATCTAAAGCCACCAAAAAGTTTACTAGAATATAAATTTAAAGAAATAACGATACACACACCATTTGATAAAAGTGTTGTAAAACTTAAAGATACATTTGTTTACACCATTAATAGAGAAAAACTAGGCCAATGGCAACTAAAAAAATTAAAAAATAGTGGAGTAGAAATTAGGATAAATGCAAGAGTTACTGAAATTAAAAAAAATAGTATTATTATTAATCATTCTGAAAAAATAAAGTTTAAATATCTTGTTGGTGCAGATGGGTCAGCTTCTATAGTGCAAAACTTTTTGAAATTAGAAAATAGAATTGGGTTAGGTATTCAATATATAATTCCAACAAAAAAATACAAAAAGATTGAGATGTTTCTTGATTCTAAATTATTTAATTCATGGTATGCGTGGATTTTCCCACATAAAAACTATGTTTCTATTGGTTGCGGAGGAGATCCAAGAATTATTTCTTCAAAACAGTTACGTGATAACTTTAACAAGTGGTTGAAAAAAAGAAAAATAGATGTTTCAAAGGGAGAATATCAGGCTGCACCAATAAATTATAATTATCAAGGTCATAAATTTAAGAATATTTATTTAATCGGTGATGCAGCAGGTTTTGCATCTGGATTAACAGGTGAAGGAATTTATCAGGCACTTGTTTCTGGCGAAGAAATAGCAAAACTAATAATTAATAAGAAAAAAACTACAGATAAAATAGAAAAACTATTAAAAGTGAAAAACCAACATAATAAAATACTCAGTTATTTAGAGAAATCAGGTAAATTTAGGGAAATTGAGTATGAATTATTAGCACTGCTCTTGAAAAGTAAGTTTATTGACAAAAAATTATTAAACCTATTAACATAAATCAGAGAGACCACTATGAAAATACCAACAAAAATATCAGAGCATAAGTTTATGAGGCAAAAGTCAAAGTTTATTGCACACATTATACCAATTGATTCAGTGGATGAACTAAGTCCACACCTAGATAAAATAAAAGAGAAATATAAACAGGCAACTCATATTCCCTATGCATATAAATTAACAAAATATGAAGATGGAATGATTACTAACAATGAAAGATATTCTGATGGGGGAGAACCAACAAAGACTGCAGGATATCCCTTACTGAGATTAATTCACAATAAGAAACTAACAAACATCTTAATTATTGTTGTTAGAATATATGGTGGAGTAAAATTAGGTATGGCAGGATTAATGAAAGCATTTACTGATTCTGCAGAAGCTGCACTTGAGAATAATAAAATTATAACAAAAGAATTATGTGAAGAAGTTAAACTAAAAACTAACATAAAAGATTATAAAAATCTTGAAATCATTCTAAAAAAACACAAAATAGAATTTAAACACGAGTTTGGCTCAGATGCAGTAAGAGTCACTGCTTATATCCCTATTGACAGAGAAGAAGAATTAAAAGAGCTACTCAACAATTATCTTTAAATTGTTGAGACTAAAAAATTAAAACTTCATATCAAAAGTTAAAATATTTAAACCAACTAAGTGCGTTTCTGCAACTCTTTCTTTTTCAAAATTTACTGTCTGAATATGCTGTAACTTAAACTTTGACCTTGTAAAAAGCTCAAAAGCAACTTGTTTTGGAGGAACATTCACATTAACTTGTTGCATTATTATCAGCTTTTTTATTTATTATTCAACTTTATTTTCTTGTAATATTCACTTAAGTTTATTTTTTTATAATTAAGTTCCTGAAAAACTTTCTCAAGTAACTCTTTGGGAGAATCAGAACAACCTATATCTGGAGGATTTTTACTCACAAAAGGTGTTATTAACCTATATTCTAACTTAATGACCTGATTAGAAATAGTTTTTCCATAAAGTTTCAATTCTTTTTCAGGGAAAAATTTATGTTGATAAATAAAACCCACCCTCTCTTTGTTGGCAGGATCAATTTTAATAATAGAATCTTTTAATAATGGAACATACGAATATCCAAGAATCAAATTCAAAAACAGTTGTTCCCACCTAAAACCATCTTGCTCTAGACCATCTTGGTCTAGGTGAGCTGACATAAGTCTTTCTCCAAATAAATCTTTTGTTAGGATTAAGTGATTTTGATTATAATACCTCCATTTTGGAAAAGGTGATTCTAAAAACTTTCTTCTCTCTTTGTGATCAAAAACATAAGCATTAGGAATTTTTGATTTACCCAAATTATGAATTTTAAAGAATGTTTGTGTTAAATAAGGCAAAACTTTACTTTTTTCTTCTTTAAACCAAATAGAATCAATTGGTAAAAAAACTACTTTATCAAATTTGCCTTTAGTAGCATATAACCTGGATGCACTAATATGATTCAAATAATCAGGTTTTTTTAACCCTAACTCAACAAGAAAGTCATTAACAGCATAAACTGTTTTCATTATATCATCATCTTTAACAATAACTGATTTTATTTTTTCTTGAAGGTTTTTTAAGCTCATTTTAGTAATTTCCTTTTATAGGTTTAACCCTGTTACTACTAAGAAGTTTGATTCTATATTTAAATATCTCCCCCACCAAGTGTAGAGTAATAATAAGTTTTATATATTAGAATAAATTAATGATAACTATGGAAGCTAAAATACTTGAATCTGCAGGACTCACAAAGAATGAGAGCATTGTCTATCTAACATTATTACAAATAGGAACTTCTAGAACAGGAAAGATACTAAAAAGCTCCAAATTAAACTCTGGAAAAATATATGAAATATTAAATTCCTTAATGAACAAAGGTTTAGTAAGTGAAAGCATCATTGATAATATAAAAAATTTTAGTGCTGCACCCCCAAATGAGATAATAAATTACATTAACAAGAAAAAAGAAGCTCTTGAAAAACAAGAAACAAACATTAAATCCATTCTTCCACAATTAAAAGCAATAAAAGAAACAAAATCAAAAGAAACAAAAGTTTTTGTTTACACCGGTTTTAAAGGGTTCAAAACAGCAGTTAATGAAATACTCAAAGAAGAAAAGATTGGCCATGAACATGTTGGTATGGGTATAAGACATGATAAACCAAAAAAATATAATGATTACTGGCTTGGAAGCAACAGAAAAACAAGCAAAGATAAATTAAAAAGAAGATTATTATTTTCACAAAAAAGCAAGTATCAAAAAGATTATTCAATAGTAAGCAATACAAAAATTAGAGTTTTACCAAATATTACTCCTGCAGCAATAAATGTGACAGGAAACAAAACACTAATACTTAATTATGAAGAAGAAGGAACATTTGTTTTAATAGAAAATAAAGCTATTGCAAAATCATTTAAAAACTTCTTTGAACAGCTGTGGAAAATTGCAAAACCTTAAATATGATGTAGATATTAAACAATATAATACCTAAAATGCAAGCATATTACAACGAGGAAATGATTCCTAGTGAAGTTAAGGAAAACTATTATGAAATAAAATTCTACGGAGATGACTTTGACTGCTTATTTTCAGACAGAGAATATAATGAATTCTTAACCTATGAGCTAAAAGATCTTTCTATAATTAAAGACAAAATAAAATCAATAATGCCTGAAGGAATTTTAATTAGTGGGGGGGAACCATTACTACAGAGACAAGCTCTGCTAAATATATTTAATTTCTGTAGAAAGAACAAAATTAAAACAGGAATAATAACTAATGCTAGCAAACCAGAAGTTCTTGAAAGTTTACTTAAATCAGGAATTGTTGACACAGTTGTTGTTGATTTGAAAACAGGTAAAGATGACTTTAAGAAAATAACAAAAGCAGGAACATTCTTTAAACCAACAAAAGAAATATATGGGGGTATATTAAAAAGCCTTAGAATCTTAAAGAAATATGATCAAGAAACCGAAGTAATATTTAGAACGGTAGTTATTCCAGGTTATGTTTTCAGAAAAGAAATTTTTCTTGAGATAGGAGAATCAATAAAAGATATTAATGCAATTTGGGAATTAAGAAAGTTCTTTGCAAACCAAAATTCTCTTTACAAAAATATTTCTCCACCTTCAGATAGTTTTATGGAAAACCTAAAGGAAATTCTAGAGAAAGAATTTGATAAAATAAGCGTTCTAATAGATTAAATCAATCTATCTTTCGCTAAATCTATGTGATATTCTATTGCGCTGTAGTCCCGTAGGGAGCAACTCCCTACAACGCACTTAAGTTGAATATTTAATTAACTCACCTTAAGATAGATTAAAAATTGAAAACCTTTTTATATGAATAATCTGAGAATAGTATATATGAAAAGAAACATTGTTTTTAGTATAATAATCTTGTTGTTAATACTAATTATTTCTCAAACAGTTGTTGCGACAGAATATTCTGACGAAAATTCAAGTGCAATGCAAATTCTTCTATTTACTCCAAGAGAGAATAGCACAAATGATGATGTAACCAGATTTGTGTTTACTTTAAATCGAATTGGTACATGTCAAATTTATACAAATTATACTAATTCATGGACAAAATTTGGAGGAGAAATATTTATTTTAGATGGCAATACAAGAGCACAAATAACTGAAGCAGAATTTACCACAGAAGGAATGTATAGATGGAATGTTTTTTGTAAGAATGCTACTGGAGGACGTTCAACTTGGGCGCAATATGAAGATAGACCTTTTTATATTGTCCCCCCGCCAGAAATCCCTATAATAAATAATACAAATACAACAAACCAAACTCCTCCTCAAAACAATGAAACAAATCAAAGCATAAATACAACAGAACCTCCTGAAAATAATAATACAAATACAACAAACCAAAGCATATATACAACAGAGCCAGTTTCTCTTAATTGTTCAGGTTGTGAGCATGAAGGAGTCTGCTATGAGGTTGAAGCAAAAATTATGATTGACGGTAAAGAAGTTACCTGTAATTCAGAAGGAACATTTACTAAACCAATGAAAAATGGTGAAGCTTGCTCAGAAAACACCGATTGTATTTCTAATTATTGTCTGAATAGTATCTGCAGAATAGATTGGATATTAACAACAATTCTTGTTGCATTCGGATTTTATTAAATTAGGAAAAAATCAAAATTTATATGTTTAATGATCACAACCAAGAGATAAATCAGATAAGCTGCCAATATTATCAATAACTTCTTTAACAATCTTAAAATCACCTGTTTTTACTTTAACCCCTTTCTTAGCAAAAAGTTTTAATGCTCTTTGGCCCACTGCTAAAGAAAAAACAATATTTGGAGTAAACTTCATTACTTGCTCTACAGGTGTTAAAGAAGCATTTGTGTGATCAATTTCATTTTTAACAACTTCTAAGTTTTTTGTTTCAGTATTATATATTGCAAAATAAAGACAATGACCAAAATGTTCACTTAAAACTGAATATATTCCATTATTATTGTTTATGGCAATTAGCAATTTCATTTTATAAATCCTCCAATACTTGTTTTACAGTTTTGTTACTTATCTCTTTATATTTTATTGCTTTTTGTTTTAGTGCAGGAATCATGTTTTGTCCAAATTTCCCTGCAATCACTAAATTAACTTTTTCTTCAGCAAGCATATGTACAACACTAAAACCTGCACCACCACTGCCTTTTGCAAAAGGATTCTTTACTGTTTTAATCAAACTTTTATTTTTAAAAAATAAGTAATAAGGTGCTCTTCCAGCTGTTGAACAAACAGCAGAATCAAGATTATTTTTTTCAGATGCAATTGCAACTATTATATTATTATTTTCCATTTTTTACCACCATTAATTTTTCAATAATGAACCCTTGGAATACAGAGGCAACAATCATTACTAAAGTTAAAACTACTGTAAATACTAACCCAAAATATATTATTATAATCGGTAATAAAGGTATCTTAACTGCTCTGTTATACAAAAACACTGCAATCAACCCAGTTCTAACTCCTTTTTTCTTTAAATCAGCAAGCAAAGGATACCACATATATATTGGACCTGATGAAAGTATACCTGTAACTATTGCAATTAACCAACCTAATGCTCCTGATTTTTTACCCATTAGTTTAACAAGAATCTTAGGTTTAATAAAATAATTAGTTAAAGCCATAATTATAAAAATAAGTATTAAAACAGGTATTATTTTTATTATAAGATTTATAAAAAAATTAAATGAAGCTATAAATTTATTAAAATCAATAAATAAAATAATAAAGTAAAGTAATACTATTCCACTTAAGAAATACCAGCCAGTATAACTCTTTTCTGTTGTCATACTAAACTCACCACACTAACTGTTATTATTGCAACAATGATAGATAAGATAAACGCAGTAATATTTCTTGTTATTGCAAATCTTTTTCCCAATATCATTGATTCAGCAGGTAATTGAACTAAACCAACAGTTACCCAAGCTACTAAAAAAGCAGTTACAGCCAGTAAACTTACACCTTGTGAAAGAAGTTCTCCTCCAATAATATAACTGGTAATTGGATTTCCTGCAAGAATACTTCCTATTGAACTTCCTATAATTGAATCAACTAAATAACTATTTTTGAATAATAATGAATAAGCAGAAGTAGGGATTATTGTACTAATTAAACTAATTAATAGAATTACCCCTAACAAGATTGGAAACGAATTCCATAATGCTTTTCCTGCTTTTATCACAGATTCTTTAGCTTTTTGTTTATTCATCTTATTACTAAATAATTACTAATCTGTTCTTCTTCCTAATCCTCTTCCTCTACCAGCACCTCTGCCTCGACCATCTTTTGGACCGTTACCTTGTCCATTTCTTGGTCCTCTAGCCATTCCTTGTGTTGGTTGATCAGATTCATAACCCGGTTTATCACTTCCTGAGCAATAACCAAGTCCTCTTCCTGTTTTTGGACCTTTTCCTTCGGGTCCTGTTTTATCTCCTTTTGGCATTTTATATGTACCTCCATGTATTTTTATGGCTTGGCCATTAATTAGTGCTGTAGCAATTTTCTTTCTTGCACTTGACAAATTTCTTTGAAATGTTGATTGATGCACCTGCATTTTCTCAGCTGCATCTACTTGTGATAAATTTTCTATCTCACTCAACCTTAGGCACTCCACCTCATCATAAGTTAATTCAGTTATACCAACATCTCTTAGCCTTACACCTTGGGGCTTAAAATAAGTCACATCAGGCATAAATTCTATGTTTCTTTGTATTCTTGGTCTTACCATTATGCATTATAATGCATAACCCCTATATAAACTTTTTGTAGTTATTGTGGGAATTGTGTAGAAAAATTGTTAACTTCTACCTAGATTAAAATTATAATAAAATTTATATAAATCAGTATATTAGTTATTTTTATGAGAAAAGAACTAACTTTAATTACAATCATTATTTTACTAGGTAGCATGTTTATTTTAAGTTCATGTAGTTCAAATATTATTTCTGGCAAGCAAGGTAAAACTTCATTAGTCTATGGGCATAGCCTATTTAGTTCAAACAATAAAATATTTATTGTTATTGATGTAAACGATTCCTTTGAATTACATGTTGAAGGACATTATTTTAAAAAAAATGTATCTGATCAACTTCCAGAAATTAGCTTATTTTTAAATTATAGTGAAGATCTAAAATTATTAAATGAAAAAGATGTTACTAATTTCAAATTTAATGAAAAATATATTGATAATAAATATTATGAATTTAATTCTAAAGAAAACATTAAATTTATAGCACCGAGAGCAGGAAATTTCCAAATTTGCTCTGAAAGCATTTTAAATGGAAGTGATATTTTTTATAATAAAGACCCTATAAACAAATTTAGTTCTTGTGTCCATATTTGTGCGATAGAAAAACATCAAGATTATGAAGATTATTGTTTTGAAGACTACATTAAAGCAAATGGGCACATTACAAAAGTAGAAGAACGCCATATTGATTTTCTAACAAAATTTGATTTTAGTGAATTGCTAAAAAAATTATTTGATGCCAGATATCTTGTAAAAAGTAATTCTTAAAAAATAAAGCCCTTGCCAAGAATTGCACTCGGGATCTTCGCTTTACGAGAGCGACGCATTAGCTACTATGCTACAAGGGCATGAATAAGAAACCAATGAATTAAGATAATTTCGTCGTTAATTCTTCTTTTGAATTTGTTTTTTGACAGATAGGACAAATGACTTTCTTTTTTTTACCCTTACCAATAAAAGTACCAACTATTTTATTTAGAAAAGTAGTTTCAATCTTTGCATTACATATTGCACACTTCATATTGTTAAGGTAATGTTGTTTTATTTAAAAAAGTATTTAGAATTTTGGAAATATTAACATGCACAAACAAAGTTTGGCATATTGGAAATCTAAGATTTCCCTTACACTAAAAACTTTCAGTTTTTATTATTTAGAATAAGATAATGTTTATTACTCATAAAGCCACCCCTTATCAGATTTTACTTTATCTGAATCTAGTCATCAGATAAAACATAACCAATTCGAATATTATAACCCATAAAATCAATTGTTTCTGGGAGAAGAGTTGGAGTGCCAACCACCTTTTCTTCTACTCTCACAAGAAGAACTCTTAAACGATCTCCTTTAGGATCAGGACCATATGTTGATAGTCCATGATAAAATGCCAATTCCCCATTAGGAGTTTCTACTAAATCACAAGCATTTAACTTATACTTTTCATTAAACTCTCTTCGTAATCTTTTTTTAAGTATAGGGTGATTTAAATTTCTTTCAAGATTGATTTTTGACATGCTTTTAGAAAAACTTATGAATATATAAACTTTGCGATAGTAACACACTTAAGTTTATTACTTCAAATCAAGTCAAAATCATCATAAATTATATAAAAAAACAAGGATTTAGATAAATTATGGCAGATGATGAGAAATTCCTATTAGTTTCCCTAAATGAAGATAAAGCTAAGAAACTAGCACAAATCATAAGTAATGATACTTGCAGAAAGATAATTGATTTTCTTGCAGAAAAAGAAGCTAGTGAAACAGAAATAGCTAAACAGCTGAAAATAGCAATCTCAACTGTTCACTACAATCTTAAGCATTTGATGAAAGCAGGATTAGTTATAGTTGATGAATTTCATTATTCTAAAAAAGGCAAGGAAATAAATCACTATAAACTTGCAAATAAGTATATTATTATTGCACCAAAGCAAACTACAAGGATAAAAGAGGCTTTGAGAAAGATTCTTCCTATAGGATTAATCACTATTGTGGGTGCAGCAGTTATTGAATTCTTTAATATGTTTACAATGCGTTCAAGTGCAACTTTTGGTGAGAGTGCAGCCAAAGCAGTAAATACACTTGCAGCAGAGGCTTCTGTAGCTGATTTAGCAATACAAGAAGCTTCTTTAGCAGGGGCAAGAGTAATACCTGAAACAGCTAGAATAGCTACAACTCCTTCTATCTGGCAGCATATATCCATCTGGTTCCTAATGGGTGGCCTGGCTGTGATTATACTATATTTGCTGTTTGAAATTATTAGAAATAGCAAGAAGAGCCGAAACACTACTAGGTAGTAAAAACATTTATAAAGGAGTTTTCAATTGTTTAATATATGCGAATAACACGAATACCTACCTCAAAAGGAAAAGAAATAACTTACACTTTACAAACACCTAAAAAGATTGATTTTAATTTTTTCACATTTGATAATAGGTCAGATATTAAAGAAAAAATCTTAAGATACTCTCTGGCTTTGTCTTTACTTGATGAAGTAAAAAATAATAGTGATTCTTATTATGAAATATTTAATAAAATCAAAAAAACTAAAAATAAACTTGTCAAAACAACTGAAGACTTTACTAATTATATTTTAATGAAACATATCAAAGAAAAAACTAGAAACCTTAACTTTAATATTAATGTTTATACTGTTGATCAATGGGAATTAGTACCAATTTCTTTATTTGAACCAAATACAGATCTTGCAACTTTGCATCTTGATGAGGACTGCCAACTAATAAAGAATCGTATAATTAGTAAAGGCAATTTAAAAAAACAAACCCTTAAGTCTCTTGATTTAGCTGTTGTGACTGCAGCTGATATGTTAGAATATGAAGCAAACCTTACTTCAGGGTACAAGCAATTTGAAATATTAAAATACATTGTTGAACAAACAGAAACCCCTATATATCCTATAATTATTAACCAAAAAGAAAAAAATGATTTATTTAAAATATCACCAAGCCTCAAACACAGAATAACAACAATAAATTATTCTACTGTTTCAGATGAGGTTTTAGAAACTGTTTCTAAACATCTAGTTCAAAAAGGATTATATAAAACTAACATTAAAAGGTTAATGAATGAAACTATGCAACTAACATATGAAACTTTAAGTAGTTATAAACTTACTCTTAAGCATTTGAGAAGAGAATAAAATACGCCAAGGCCCAGCATTCCGTAGAACTCAAAGAGTTCAAGGTGTCAATAACCTTTGGTTATTGAACATGAACTGCCAGTGAGAATATGGGACGCCAAGGCCCAGATTCGAACTGGGAATAGTCGAAACTACAAGATTTCCAGTCTTGCCGAGTACCAGGTTGTCGCACCTTGGCATTAATTGTAAGGGACAAAAAATGATTTATAAAGATATTCCTTATATCTAGAGAGTTTAAAAAGAAAACTTTTTAAAGCAAATTCTTTTCCTCTCAACTAATACTCATAGTTCATAATATCTAATCTAGAGAGGATATAAATTGGTAAAGAAAAAACGAGAAGTAAAAGAAAAACTAACAAAATTCGAAATTGCAAGATTAATTGGAAGTAGAGCATTACAAATATCAGAAGGAGCACCATTTTTGATGAAGTTTACTAAAAAGGAACTTGACAGTATGAATTACGATATAATCGAAATCGCAAAAAAAGAATTTGAAGCAGGAATTCTACCTATTGAAATAAAGAGAGTTCTTCCCCACACGGATAATTAAAAATGGCTAAACAAAGAAAAGCAGCAAATGTAAAAGTTAAGAAAAAACGATGGTACCCAATTCTAGCTTCAAAGGGATTTAATGAGCAAGTTCTTGGAGAATCGTATGTTACTGAAGCAGAAAAAATAAAAGGAAAATTTGTTAGTGTTAATTTAAGCACAATTACAAAGAGTTTCAAAGATCAAAATATCAATCTTACTTTCAAAGTAGAATCAATTATTGATAATAAGGGCTATACAGAATTGGTTCATTATAAAATACTGCCAAGCTTTATTAAAAGATTTGTTAGAAGAGATAAATCTAAGATTGCAGATTCTTTTGTTACAAAAGATAAAACAGGAAACTTACTTAGAGTAAAACCTTTAATAATTACACACAATCTTGCAACAAAATCTCAAAAAACAGAAATTAGAAAAGCAGTAAAAGAATTTACAAAGAATTATATTTCTAAAACTACACTTGACTTATTTGTCAATGAACTTATTAAGAAAGATTTCCAAAAGAGATTAAAGAGAGTTCTTAAGAAGACAATGCCAATAAGGTATGCTGAGATTAGACAAGTAGGACACGATAATCTTAAATTATTGAGTCTTAAAACAGAGAAGATAGTTGATGAAGAAGTTGTAGAAGAAATTAAAAAAGTTGAAGAAGCTGATGCAAAGGTTGAAGAAACACCAAAAGGGAAAATAACTAAAGACAAACCTGCTGAAGAAAAAGTAGAAGCTAAGAAAGAGGAAGTTAAAGAAGAAGTTCCTGTAGAAAAAGCTGAAACTAAAGTTGAAGAACTCAATAAACACAATAATGAAAACATTATTGGTCATTCAACAAAGTTAAATAAATCAAAAGATTTATTGGCTCCACAGGAACCTAAACCAGAAGCTCCTAAAACTGAAGAAGAAACTAAAAAAGAATAATAAAAATCGAAGATTTTTAGTATACCAAACTGCGTTTGTGCATAATAATTCTTTCTTTTTATTTCCGTTTTATTCAATTTTGTTGGATGAACAAAATGTTCAAAAATTTAAATTTTTGACACACTAAAAACCTTCGATTTTTACTTGTTTTTAATTTTGTTTTTCGGTGCCAATAACTTTGTTATTGAGCATATTATTTATTTTATACTAATTCTTATATTTCTAAACACCCAGAACTAAACCTGGACTAAATAATAATATCATTCCCAGAAGAAGCATTATTGCTCCACCAATAAACTTAATTAGGGCCATAGTTTTCTTATTTATTTGCTTTCCATGGAAAGTGTA
>Ga0208904_1001453_pt1 | contig 16159 bp, 11 predicted proteins | sample AntAceMetag02UKB_FD_184774 | JGI IMG/M metagenome (GOLD analysis project Ga0208904, IMG submission 184774) | Saline lake microbial communities from Ace Lake, Antarctica - Antarctic Ace Lake Metagenome 02UKB (SPAdes) (version 2) | ecosystem: Environmental > Aquatic > Non-marine Saline and...
TTCATAAAACGTATCTTCAATTGTGAGTTGCATTATATAGTTACCCTCCGTGTCACTATGACTTTACCGCGCAGGATATACGTAACTGAGGAAGCTCCGCTAGTCAGTTTTACGTCAAACACCCCCTCTACGAAATCGAAGGCAGCGGTTTGTGCTGCTGTCATGAGAAAATCCATCTGACCAGAAGCTCCAGTCAGGGTAATGCCGTTTCCATCTGAATCAAGTTCAAGGATTGATTCTCCGCTCGCATGTTTCTTAATAGTCATCTCTACTGTATAGCCAGAGAGATTTTTAGCTACGTCGTTGTTGTCCTTCAGCTTCAGTGTAAATTGCCGAGTAGCTCCTTGATGTATATATATGTCTCTTACGTTTACTTTATTTATAGTAGCCATTAGAATAGTACCTCTCTTATAACCATGTTTGCCTTCTCCTGCGTATCGACATCTTCAGCATCTATGTCTATTACTTCAGCAGAACCTTTATATCGTCTTAGTAGTTTTTCTTTCATTATAGTATCTTCCAGTGAATTCTTGTCATGCCAATGTTCTCCGTTGATTCTAATTATAATCATTTTTGGAGGCACGTAGCAGATGAAATCAAGTACCGCGCCACCCCTCCTGTAATAACCACCAAGGAAAGGAACTTGGTAACTGAAGTCTACCTTCAGCATCAGCAGAGCTTGTATCACAAACCACTCTTCTTTGAATCTTACGGTCTGTCCATCATAAACTCCCCAAACCTTAGATTCTGGTGTTTCGAGTTTATCAAACTCGTACGCATCAGCCATCTAGACCTCTAATAATGTCAACGAATTTACATATTTTATCCTCTCGTGTGAGGTTGGTTGTATTGGTTGTGGGTCAATGTAAACCCGCTTATTATCATAAGGCTCTTTCGTAGAGCGCATAACTAATGGGGTCAAACCCTCAGCCCAGCCATCAATAACAAAGATAATGTCAGCAGCATCTCTGTAAAGAGGATTCTCAACTGCCTCTAAATCAATGTCGCCGTCCTCCGCCCTGTAGTTAGTCGTGTAGTTGTACTTCACGTCAACTCTCGCTATGGCTTCAATAACAGCTGCCTTCACGGCAGGGGTAATGTAAGAATCTTCCGTCATCAATCTCAATCTGTATCTAAGTCTCTTCGCGGAAACACTAAACATATCGCCAAACAGCAATTCCTGAGAAGGTGATTCGTAGAATGTATTCTCATCCAGGGTAGTCCACGTTGTTTCGTCGTCTATTTTATAATCAAACTCTATTACTTGCTCGTCCTCTACGAGGTTCTCGGCGAACAACTTCAAAGAGTTATAGATTTTGTAAACATCAAACAAGTTCGCGTACACATAACCGCTTTCAATAGCGCCCTCGTGCGTATACATGTGACTCGAATCTTTGGTCGGGTCTACTGTAGCCGATGGGAAGCATAGGGTTAGTATGTCTCCTCCCACATACGCCATCATCCTGTCTGGGGCAGAGCCAGGTACTGTTTGGAAGTGCATATCTAATATGCGCTCGCCCTCCGTGTATCCCCTAAACACCTCGTACCAAGACTCGCCGCCATCACAAGCCATTATAGAGCTGTAATTAGAGCTCCCTCCATCAACCGAAGCATAGAATTCTCCAGGTCTACCCAACATTGAGGAAACTAAGCCCTGCCTGTTAGCTGGCAGACCCTCGTTTCTGTTCATACCAATATCATCAAGAGAGGATTCGTAGTATCTCTCAATACCACTGCCAAGAGTAAAGAATAAGAACACATTGTGGATTAGAGTAGCAGAGCCGTTATTATCATCCATCATAGTAGCCATCTCTTCAAGAGGAATTTTTATAGGAACATCGTCATCTAAGTAGAAAGCAATTCCCTCTCTCATAACCCATAGTGTGTTTTCTGTACCGTACTCCTCTAAATTTGTTATCTGCCCGTAATTATCTTTGAATTCGGTGTTTGTACCGAATACGAGGTCAGTTCCCCAAGCCTTCGAGTCTGACTCGTCAACATACGGAACGCTTCCATTCACACCTCTCCATACTGAGTATCCATCAGTCCCGTTGAAGACAGCACATAGATAGTCTGCTTTATTAGTTCCGTCATCAGCCCACGCGTATCCACCTGAGTCGTATTTCCCCCTCCTTATATTATCAGCATCGCCTACTGCGAAATACATTATGTTGTTGTGGACGAGAACATTGTTAATTGGGTCTGTTATTCCATGTCCAGCTACTACCTCCCACGTGTCTGCGCCTAATATCACGTACTCTGTTGTCGTATCGTGTGTTATTGTCCAAGCTTCCGATAAAGTTAGCGCAGTACCTGTGTTTGAGTCTATTGTGCGCCACCTTTGGGGCTCGTTCATACCAAGACCAGATATAATAGTGACGACTGCCCCTGCGAATTGGTCTGTTTCCCATGATTTTGTCCCATCCACTAATGTCGAGAGTGCGCCTGTGTTCGCGTCGGCAAATCCCCTGTCACCGTTTATATAAATAGCAGGAGCTCCAGACGAACTTGATAGAATCACATAGTCAGCTCTTCTATACTTGAAGAATATCGGACTATATTGTGTTATAACCTCGGCTACATAATAATACATCTGGTCTGTCAGTACAGTCCACGAGCTTTCGCTTTCCGACCTATATGTCGTAGAGCCAGAATAACTATTATCCATCCCAACCAGCCAACAATTATTACCATCACCGTCTGCCGCCCACACCTTCACCCAGTAATCTGTAGTGGCAGTAAGAGATGATGAGGTTATCGTTGCCCTTAACTTGATTGCTAGAATATCGTCAATGTCGTCCGTATCAAATGAGGTTGAGTCTATTTCCGTTCCAGGCACACCAGCGTTATCGTTGAACAGACCCACGTATAGGTCACCCTCTGGAGTTCCTCTCCTTTTTATTTCGAGATAAATATTTACAGCGTCGTAGTTCTCAGCAGCCGTAAACTTCACTGCCGTATACGCGTTCCCTCCGTGAAGCCCGACCCAGGATAACCCAGTATCCTCATTCTGATGTATGTCCCCTTTTCTTATCCCAGAATGCATTCTCTCTAAAGCACCAAGAACAAACTTATCTCCAAGGTTTATCGTCCTAAAATTATCAAAGAAGCTTTCTCTATCTGTATCAAGGTCATCTTCGCCCCTGCCGTTAGCCCACGAGCTCTGAGCAATGGAGAACCAAGGCTCTTCAAGGTCAGAGTACGTCAAACTACCCTGTGAAGTTTTCAAAGCTGTTCTGTTCACGGGGTTTCGTTTTAGAGCATTGGCATCTATGTTTCCGTCTCTCTTACACAGATTTAATCCTATCGTTGTCTCGCCATCAGACAGAGACATATGATGCGAAGGTCTTGCTAAACCAAACCCTACCTGTACATCCATCGTTAGCTCCTCAACATAGGCGTCCTAGCCATATCCCTTGTAACTCTACCTTGCACCCTTATTCGCTCCATAGCCTCGTTCTGTACTGCCTCGTTCATAAGTTGAACCCTGTGCGGGTCAGCTTCACCGTACTGAGAATAATAGCTCCGATAAAGATTCACTGTGGCAGCCCACTTCAACCATCTGTCGTCAATCTCTGTATCAATCCCATCATCGTCATCAACTAATTCGGGGTGAGTTCCAATATACCAAAGCCTTATCTTCATATCGTCCGTAGCGGGCTCTTTGCCAGCCTTGAAATAAATGTAACCGCTGTGCTCGTCCCAATACCACTGCTCCTTATAATCATAAGGCGAATCATCGGACTGAGCAACTTCAAACCTCCTTACGTTGAAAACATCATCTGGCAGGGTATAAATCTGCGCGTCGGAATCCGTTTCCAGGGTTTCGTCGTGTTGTAGGTAATCCCCAAAATCGAGTAAAGCTGTGTTTATAGCAGAAACAATATCTTCTTTGCTAAATAAGTGGGGGACTGCTGCGTATCTGTCAGCTCCCGCAATAGTGTATGTTAGCGCGTCGAACGTGAATACTCCCTCTGCGTATGAAGTTATAGTTCTCATCTCCCCAACATTAGTACCAGAGAGCATAATAATGAACCCCCCATCCCATGTTTCCGCTGGCTCTAATCTTCTCTTCGCGTCTGTAAGGGTTGTTGTACTGCCCGCAGTAGCCAGCCCCTCTCGTACTCCGCCAAGTATCTTTGCTACTTGCAAAACAAGACCAGAGAGACTTCTCGAACTACCAGGAGTAGCGTCAGCTGGAACAGACGCGGATTCGTTCTCTTGAAGAACGTATAAATCCTCAAATACTGGCAGTGCACCAGACACATGCACCGCGAGCCTTAGTAAACCAGGGGTATTTGTATCTGTTACATCCAAACTACAGGTGTAATACCCCAAAGAGTCGTTTACTGGGGCAGTTCCCTCATGTTTACTAGCTAAAGCGCCACCATTCTTCGATAGTTTGACATCCGTATACGCTATTGTTAAGCCATTCTCAGCCGTATAACCGTCAGTTTCATCGAGAAAAGCGCCTATTATAATGTCTATAGCTGTGTTCTGTTTTATTGTTATCATTATTTCTTTGTCCTTTTCGCTCTGTATTTGTATACTTTGTTCGCGATATAAGTCAGTATATGGTCGGTTACTACACTACCTGTGCTAGTAAGTGTGCCAGCAAGCGACTTGAACATCTTCTTAGATATACTGCCAGAGCTGGTAATAGTACCAGCAAGCGACTTAAATATCTTTCTGCTCATAGCGCCAGCCGAAGTCAAAACCCCAGATAACGATACTGATGTCTTTTTTACAACTACGCCAGCAAATGACAATATACCAGAAAGGTTTTTCTTTGCCTTCTTCGTGATTGCTCCAGCGCTAGTCAGTACACCTGCAAGTGAAAGCGTCGTTGACCAAGACCCTATCCTAGAGTCATCGTCTCTTCTAATAACAAAATCATCAACGTAATAAGTACCATAAGTCCCTGCGTCTAAATTATTACAATCTATCGCGTAATATGCGATAGCTTCTAGGTCAGAATCTACCGTGCTTTCATCTACTTCTAGTACATTATCTAACCAACATTTTATAATGCCATCATTTTGCCCGACTCCTGTTGAAGCCTTCCAATAAGTCTCAATACAATGGGGTTCATCAGTAATGATAAATGACTCCTCAAAATCCCATGCGCCATCTACAGCGTCTCTGACTACGAGATAATAATAAGGGTCTTCGCGGTGAATATATAAATAATGGACGCCATCCCACGCCTCGTTATAAGTGCTGAATATAACAAACTCGCCTCCATCAGCCATTGTTAGCGAATTAATATCTATATAAAAGCGAAAACTCACCTCGCTCTGGTCTGAATCAGAGAACCTACCAGTATACATTCTCGTTGTGTCATCAATTACAAAACTCAAACCGTATGTGCCGTGAAGTGCGGCGGCTTCGGTTACTGCTAAATCACCACCATCTATTACTTGTTCGTCCCAATCAACAGAAAAGCCACCGGTTTCAAAATCATCAGACATTAACTCAGCCACGGATTACCTCTTTAGGTTCGGTTATGTCAGGTGGATAATTCCACCAATCCTTTTCTACTTTCGCCCCCTTCTTAACAACCATAACCTTTACTCGTTTAGGATTCTTCATACTCAAATCAATATACTTATAGAGATAAACATCATGCCCACCTTTTTCAATAGACGAGTCTGATGTTATTTCTATATCAGTCAGCGCCTCTTTTGGGAGGTCAGTAAAACTAACCTCAACACCCGTTTCTGTTCGTTTAATACCCTTTATCATTATCCGCCAACTGACACTGTAAACTCGTAACTGAATTCGATTTGGTCTGTGTTTTCTACGTTTATAGCAGAGAATACATGCCTATCGAGTAGTGTTCCACCCGTTACAATACTGAACAACCCGTGTTCAGTGATTGCTTTTACGCTTGTGTAGGTAATCGTGGCTACAGATTTGTAGATATTGGCGCTTGCGCCTTCTATCTGTGTACCAGTCGCCCTTGATTCACCATCAGTCGTTTCGATATCGGTATCTCCGACAACAGCGGCAGTCGTACCTACGCCAGAGTCGTGAAACTTGAAATCGCCAAATACAGAAGTTTCTGTCTGCATCTGGTCGACCAGAAAGTTTACGAACGCAGTGGTTACTACCCCATGAGATATTACCCCATAGTCAATCACTTGCCCACTATGCTTCAGTTTGGCGCTCAGTCTGCCAGTAGTTGAAAGAACGTTCGTCTTCCTTGAAAAGAACTGCATCACGTAGTATGAAATCACGTTACGCAGATAGCTGAGGCTGAGTATATTTTTTATTTTCCATATGAAAGGAGCTTTCACGTAGCCTTTTATCAGCTTCGCTTTTAGTCTACCCTTCATTTTTAATCGGCTTTTGAGTTTCATATTTCCTCTGTTATAAAGATTGGGGGAGCTGTTACGCTCCCCCTAATCAGTCTAATACTTGTTTAGAACTTGTCGTATCTGCCTGCGGGCACTACGTCTATTGCCATCGTAAACGATGGGGTTGTTCCTGCAATAGTAGCGTAATATCTGCGGTAACGAGCATCGGATTTCCCTGTAACATATGAAATCCCAGTTCCCGTAACCTGTGCAAAGTTGAGGAAGTCTCTCCAAGTTGAATTGTCATCAGATTCTTGGATTTTTACGTCCAAAAGTTCTGTACCACCAGTTGAGGCAGTCACCGTAAGGCGATACGTCAACGGTTGTAAGTCCCTGCCGCCAAAGTCTACTCCAGTGGCGTTAGTCACTGTAGAGTTCTTAGTAGAAGAGGCTAATAGTTTTAAATTTGCATCCATTGTATGCCTCCTTATTCGGCAGCTTGAATATTGTATATGCGTGCCATAGAGCGAGGATTGTAGAAATAAATACCGCAACCCCAATCTATGATACTTCGGTACGAAACGCCATTTTCTAGCAGCCCAATGTCCTCAGCGTTCACGCTGTCAAACTGCCAACCCTTTAAGAATGGGTCGCCGAGTTTCAAGGCGTAGATGCTGGTAAAGGTTGCGCCAGTGATGGCTGTACCGTTAGCTAATTCGGTGTTAGGCATAATAAGCGTGCTTTGGTCTTTCTTTACACCGATGTCTACGATTTTTGGTCCACCTTCGCCGAATGTCGGCAAGCTTCGTCCAAATGAATCTTTGGTCGTCGCCCAGTAACCCCTAGCCCTTAGAGCTGAGAGTAATCGTAAGTAGGTCGTGGAATTCATAAGCAAAACGTCTGCTTTATGTCCGTCTACTGTATGTATTAATTCTTCAAGCAAGTCAACTATTTTTATCTGAGCTGCGAGTAAATCAGCAGGTGTTCCATGTGATAAGTCCGCTCCACCAGCGTCGATAGATTGAGCAGCGTCTAAATCGTTTATGAGGCGATAGTGTATGCCAGTCATTTCTTTCAGGTTGGTTTCAGGATTACCGTTAATGAACATGTCGTTGAACTTGTATGCCATTGAGGTAACAAACATCTCTGTCTGTAACGCTCGTTGGTTCACTACTTGGTTTTTGGCTTTGATGTATTCTTTGGGAACGTCGATGTAACCACCGAGGAAGGATACTCTCTCCTGTAGGTTCTCTGTGATTCCTTTTGATTCTGTGTAAGCTTCACCAATCTCGCGTGCCGTAATCGTAGGTAGTGATTTCGTGCGCAACATTTCGATATTCAGCGTTCCTGGGGTCTCAAAAGCGAGAGTGTCCAGCATGAACGATTCACGTCGGAAAATGTCGATAACCGCTTTCTTAAGCGGTTGAGTCGCTAAGCGACTGAAATCTGCGAGTGTGTAACTCATAGTTTATCTCCGTTTATTATATTTTATTTGTCTTGCCCTGGTATTGGAAATGCTTTTCTGAGCAAATCCCCAGGTGTCATGTTTTTCATGGCGTCTGGTGAACTACCAATCTGTAAAAGAGGTAATCTACCTTTAGCGCCAGATACGGAGTCTTTATCGGATTGTCCTTTTCCAGCCTTAGCTTTCAGAGCAGATTCTATTTCTTCCAAAACTTTCAAATGGTCGGGCTGACTGAAATTGACTGTTTTCAATTCTTCGTCGTCATCGTACAGCCGCGTTCTATACTCTAACTCTAGCTCTTGTACTCTGGCAGCAAATTCACGCTTGGCTTTATCTGAAGGGATAAACGTATCGCTCTTCTCAGCGTCTACATCTCCCTCCGGGCTGTTAAGAACCTCTTCTCGAACGCTACCTTCGAGCACAGTCTTTTCCTTGTCGGTCAAGTCGCGCCCTATGGTTAACTTCGTCCGAGCTTCACTGTCCTTTATCAGCTCTTTTACCCTAGCTTCCGATTTGTCGCTCATGCTCTGGAATCGTTGCAAGCCTTTTGTTACTTCTCTTGAAACAATCTCCGAAACCTTCGCTTCTGTCAAAATTTCTTGTTTTTTGTCTTCTCCTGATACGTCTTCCTTAGATTCTTGACCTTTACCCTGCTCTTCAGTAGAAGTCTGCTTTTCAGCATCCTTGCCTGAAGGTGGCGTGTAAATGTCGTCAAGTTTCTTAGAAAGGTCTACGGTTTTCTCATCCGCTGCACCAGAATTAGCTTTTACATTATCTTCTGTCATTACAAAACCTCCATAATTAGGACAATTATAGTACAAATTGTCTTATTTTACAAGTAGCGTGTAATTTGGAGCGATTTCGTAGTTTAACCATCTTTTGAAATCTTTTCCAGGTTTACCCGCTGTTATCCACATATCCTCTAACAACATTAGAGCACCAGCCCCTAAAGGTTGGTCGAATGTGAAGTGAGCAATCAAGCTATTTGATAACAAGGCAGGGATAGATTCCGCTTCCTCTGCCGTCAAAAACCCTTTCAGCCCATCTTTAGTACCGTAGTTTATAGAACCAGACTCTACTACCGAAGAGATACCTGGTTTTTTCTTCAGGTAATCTTTTTTCCAGTCTCGATATTCTTGGAATTGGGGGAAGTCTCTTGTAAACTGATACCTCTCGTTTTCGGGTAGGTCATAGTATTTTGATTGTAGGACGTACCAAGTCGGGAAAAACTTTTCCCTCTCCTTGATGAAATCTCCGTAGTCCTTGGCATGTTGGTCGTCCCACATATCTAGTTCGTGTACTGGTTCTTCCAAGAACGCTTCCTGTACTTCTGGGATAGATTCTGGGATTGAAGAGCCCAGCATCTGTGCCCATCTAGCAAGCGTATCTAGTTCTACTGAGAACTCGTCCTTCGTCGCGTCATCAAAGAAAGCTCTCTGGAACTCTTGTCCGAATGCTTCTATAGCTATCTTTTGGTTAGCTTTATCTAAGCCAGTATATAAGTCCCATATATTAGTTATTAATAGACTCTTAGCCTGCAACTTCGGGTCATCAATGAAAATATTAGAGCGCAAACGATACTCTGGGTGCTCGTCATAGAATTCATTCATAGCAGTCTTATCTCCAGTGGCATTATAAATCTCCCACGCTCTGTTGTTTTGCCTCTGGTGTCCTCTGTATTCGAGTTCGCCTTGGGTGATGACGCCATGTGGGAACATAGATACGAAAGTTGTAGCCCCTATAACAGCCAAACTAGCTCCTCCTTTTGCAGCCATCATGCCTAGATACCCTGGTTGCTTCATGTTCACCTCTTCTAAAGCTCTCGAATAAGCAATTTTGTACCACTCAGAGTCGTACTTCCCATTTTGCATATCCAGTAGTGTCTTTGAATAATTCTCTGGGCTTATCTCGCTCATAGTCATCATGCCAGCAAGCTGTCTCTTCACGTAATAATCGCCGAATGAGCCAAACTGTGCTTGCGCTGGTGTCATACCGTAAGCTTGGCGAACTTTGCCTTCTGCCCAAGCAGGAGCACCAAGTATCGTACCAGCAGCGGTATCTTCACCTACCATGCTCTTCATCTCCCTAGACAGATTCAATATAGGTGTTGGCGGTATCTCCTCTGGCGTACCTTTAAGAAGGTTAATACCAATATCTATATTCATAGCTGGCTGCATGAACTGAGAAGCGAGTGTATACGGGTCAGAAAAACCAGTGTTTGTGTTCGCCCATTCGAGAGCCATATCCCACTCATCGCCCTCTCCTGTTTCTCTAGCCTTCATAGCCTGTTCTTCCGTAATCTCTCCGAGCTTAGCCATATCTGATAGGTGATAATAGGCAGTCCTATAGAGTTGGCTCTTATCGTCATTAAATACGTCAAGCATTGAGAATAGAGAGCTAGGCGGGAAGAATTGCGAGTACGGGTCAAAGTATGTTGACCCTCCAGCCCACTCTGGTAAAAATGCCCAAGGAAGGCGTAGTTTATTCTCCATCCTACTTGGAACTCCAATCTTGCCCATCTGTTTCTGGGCATCTCTGAGCCTGTAGAATGAGGAGAACATACTCGTGTTATCGAGAGTCCTCATTGCCCAGTTTCTAAATGAGTGCGTATACCAGAATTGGTACGGGAAGAGTACCGAGTAAGCCTCGTCCCACCCAGTTCTATGGGTGTAATCAAGCATCGTGTAGTCCTTCATGGCTTCGCCGTACTTCACGGCTTGAAATTTATTTGACCTCATGTTCTGGTCAACCTGATTCAACCACGAGTTTATTTCGTTAGCTTGTCCTGTCGTTAGTTTACTACCGTCGTAAAGGTCATCACTTCTTATATCGTTAGCAATCTCTGTACCTATACCGTCCAACATCGGCTTCAGGTGGTTCATGTATGCTTCCATCTTCGTAATGCTGCCGTTATTGATTTGGCTAGGAACTCTCCCTTTTGAGGATACTGCAAACATAGCGCCCTCAATCTCAGCGTTATGCAGCTCCATAATCAACTTAGTGTAGTCTTCGTTATAGAACTTACTGTTTCTAGCCAAACGGTCTCCATAACTCGTAGGCGGGTCGTCTATCATCTTCTTCCTGTGCGCTCTTACAGCTTCAATCATATCCTTTCTTGCGTTCTTGACGTGCTCTAACCACGTCTTTACAGCATCAATGTGCGATTCTGGCATAGTACTGCCATCTGTCCTAGTGTATGGTATCTCGACGCCCTCGACGTCTGCTATCCTCTGAGACTCCGAGGCTAAATCCTTTATCATTTCCCAGTCGTTTTCGCTTATCTCTACGTAGACCTCTTCCCCACCAGCAAACTTTGTCTTCGTTTTGATACCCATAGCTTCTAGTTTTTCCGTCAAAACCCCTGCTGTCCCTTTCTTCCATGCCTTTTCCGACGTAACGAGACCGTTATCGCCTACTTTCTTGAACCATCTGTTTGCTTGTTGAACAGTGTTAACTTCTTGGATAGTCATACCTCTAGGAAGACCGCTATCTACGGGCATGTCTTCGAGCGGGTACTTATCAAGGAATTCTTTTGATGACGCTACATCATACTTTGCTCGCGATTCTTCGGGCGTCAAGAATTTTCCGCTAGACGTCTCGTAAAAACCAAGGTCACCGTCTTCAACAATACCGAATTCTTTGCCATCGCTGAGTCTACGAATTACACCCACATCAGGTTGGTCGTAACCTCCGCTTTGCTTAGCAGCGTTTATCGCATCAACGTGCAAAACACCAACAAAGACGTCTTCACCAATCCTATACGCTGGTTTTACAGGAACGCCCGCCCTAAAACGCTTAAGAGTCCCTGCGTCATACGTGTAAGGAGATTCTGGCGAACCGATTGGGATTTCTGGTTGAGCCTCACCGCCAACAGCTTTGATTCCAGTAGATTCTCCAACAGCATCTGGAGCAACAGGTGGTCTCGTACCGCCGCCAAACAGAGCATTAGCGGACCTATCATACATCCTCATCTCGAAGTCGTAGGCAGTATCAGCCAACCCGTCGACTTCCAGCCTTGCCGCATCAAAAGCCAAGTTCTTAGCTTCGACGTCTACGTACTCTGCGGTGAAGGTTTTGCGCCATATAGTGCCACGCTTCTTATAAAACCTCCTCCACATTTCTTCTAGCATACTCATTGAAGTAAGGTGTGTATCGTACCTTGCTTTTGAGCCTGGGTCTAATTCTGCCACAGCGCCGAAGATGTTCTCCTCTGAATTCCTGAGCCATTTATTAAGTACCTTGAATCGCTTATTTTCAGATAACTCTATCCCGTCCCATACCTTGCTCCTTTGTTTGTAGGTCATTCCTTCCATAGAGGATATGGCAGCATCAATAGCTCTGAAGTGAGCTATATGTTCCATTTGGTGATACATTTGCATATCAACGTACTCTTTCGCAGCAGTGTAAGCACCAGAGTCCTTCATGCGTGCCTGAATATCTGCTCCCCTTGTCTTGAAATCTTCGTCCATAGCCCTTCTTATGAAGTCCAGATTACCGCTTTGCACCCTTTCAATAGCGCGAGCGACGTCGCCTTCCGTTCGTGCTCCTGCTAACTCTGTCTTCAAAGCCCGCAGGACACTATCATCAATTATCTCTGAAAGAATTTCTGGCGTGAGGATGGTGTCCTTAGCCATATTCTCAGCAACTCTTCTTGTGTAGATATTAATATCTATCTCTTCAGGGTTGCCTTTGAATATACCAGTTCTCACTTCATCCATATTCAGAGAGCCTATCACTTTAGCCATAATGGATTTCTTCACATTAGACGGCAGGTTGATGTTATCCATCCCTGGGATAGCACCAGCCCACGTATTGTCCCAATACTTCTTCAAGCCGTTCATGTAGGATTTTCTAGCATGCGCAGACTCTATGTTATTAGACAGTTTTTTGAAAATAGAAACTGCGTTAGCTCCTCTGGCGAGTTTTTCCATCCACTCGTGCTCGAATTTATAGTTAATGTCGTCAATCTTTATCTTGGTCTTCTGAATATCCATGCCCTCGCCCTCGAATTTCCAGTCACCAAAGTCGATTGCGTCGTTCCAACTCGCAAATCCCATCCTTTTGTTATAGTTATCTATATCAGTCAACCTCATGTAACCAAAGTTGTCAGAGGCAACACGGGTCACAATGTTGTTTATAGCGTTATATATCGCGTATCTTGGATTCAGTCCAAGAACAAGAGCACCTTGAATCTGCCTTTGGATATTCGTATACCTGATTAATTTCGTTATAGCGCTCTTTTCGGTCAACATGTACCTATTCGTAGCGTATTCGCCAACGTGTTTAGAGAGCTTATTAAGCAGGTTAACGTGAAATAACTCATCATTCCACGGCATCTTCCTAGAATTCTCTGCGTCCCACGTAAATATCTTCAACAAAGTATCTATTGAAGATGTAGCGTCACCGTCCCCCATAGCGTAGAATCTATCAAACCCAGCTATAGGTTCTTCCGCCGTCGCGCCCTTGAATTTTTTCCAAAGAGTAGCTGTGTCCCCTTTCTCAACGTAATCGAGAACCTTATTAGGCTCTATCCCTAGAGCGTTAGCCATCTGGTTCAATTTAGCTCTGGAGTCAGTAGTTCCAATCCATTTCTGGAACTCGTTACCGATTAGACCCTTAGAGATAGCCTTCCTGATAGCATCCCGAAACACAAATGAAGCTTGTGAACCGTAGACAGCTGGGTCTATTTCTATTCTTTGCATAGCTGTGCCGAACACTTCACCGAGGTCTGCGTCTAGTGGTATATACTCCCCCTTCAGTTTCCTCAAGCCGTTCAGCTTGGCTTCAATTTTTATAGCCCCATCTCCAACCTCTAGCATTCCCATCCTATAAAGGATACCAACTTGGTCTTCTGCTTTTAGACCAGTCATCATCCCAGATACATGCGTCATCATGTTTTGGGCAAACTTGATAGCCTTAGAGCTATTCGTTTGGCTTCCAAGGTAAATAGAAATCTTCTTTAGTAAACCGCTACCTTCAGGCAGAATCGTCGGGGTAGCCCAACTGGGCATACCGCTCTTATCTATACCGCCTAACCATCTCTCAATAGGAGACCACGTAGGCGGCGCGTAAAAGTTCTTCACCTTACCACCCTTTGTAACAATCTGTCTCGCCGCGTCCTGTGCATACCCGTCTGTATAGATTTTCTTCAGGTTCTCAAATACAGCCGCTGCCCCACCGTAAGAGCCAGATTCCCCTTTTACTAACTTATATATACTCCCAGCAACCATGTTAACTGGGAACGGCATCGCGTCGATAAACGCATTACCTCTAGCGTTGTCAGCAGCTTTCACTATGTTACCCGCCAGACGCATATCGTCCATCTTCCCATAGATTTTCAGAAAATCAGCGCCTTCTGGGGTAGCTTGTAGCTTCGCTATAAGCTCCGCAGAGTCTACCTTGCTGAAAGCATCTATGAATTTGTTTATATCGGAAGCATCGTCGGCATAATCCATAGCCTTCGCGAGTTTGGCAAAGTCACCCGCAGCATCCATAGCCTTTATAACCTTAGAAACCTTACCGTTAGCTATAGCACGTGGTATTCTGTTTGACATCATTGGCAGGACATTCAGCGGGTCTACTATGTTTTGCATAACCAAGTCGGACAAGACGCCCTGGAATCCAAACTCCTCTTCCCAGTGTGATATGACTTCATCGACTTCAGCACCAGCTAATAGTTCATCTTGTATAGCGTTCGTGGCTTCCTTTCCCCACTTCCAGCTTTTGTCCACTTTCACTGGGTTAGGAACACCTTGCTCGATTCTCCATATCTCATCTGGGTCAGTTCTTTGACCGCCAGCTATGTCGAGAATCGTGCTCTCTCTCATGACATCCCAGCGCATTTGACTAGCCTGCCATGCAGACTTCGCGTACTCACTCATTGAGTACTCACTAACCCCATTCAGAACTTCCTTAAACTCTTCGTCCGTAGCAGCTAGTTCGAGAGTTCCATATATCTGCTCCGAACCTCTAGATAGAGCATTAAGCACGTTACCAGCAAACGCATTTACTGACGCCAGACCTGGGGAATCTAGTTCCAGTTGTCTGTCAGCAAAGTTCGCCGCCGCCATAACAGCTATGAACGGAAGCATTAGAGTTCCTATTTTCACACCAGCAATAGTACCAACCGCAATAGCAGCCATTGGCGCTGTCGTCAGTGCGGCAAGAATACTGCCACCAACATCCCTCCCTAACATCTTATTCTTCTGCTCTCTCGTCATCTCTTGTTTGGGTAGTTCCATCCAAGGCTGTGAGTAGAACGGAGACATGAGAAGTTTCTGCAATTTACTCAGGTTATCCATCCCGCCTGCGTTATATTTTCTCCTATATTCCTCATCAGCTAAATCGTTCATATACTGGTGAGGGAATAACATACTAGCAGGCGGCGATTCTAAATTAGACAAGAAATTATACACATCACTGGTCTTGTCGATTGACCAATCTTCAACGCTCTTCCCTTTGTTTGTATAAGCTAGGAATTTATAGGCTTCTTGGATACCTTCTTTAGGAAGCCATGGTGGAAGACTGTCTGGGTCTTCACTGTTCTCTATGATTGTGTTATAGGTGTCAAGGGTTAAGGGGTCAGCGTAGTAGTTTATTGGCTCTCCCTTCTTCCCAGTTATCATTCTTCCTGGCACGATAGATTCTGCGTATTGCCCGCCAATCATATCGAGGTACGTATCGTATGCTTTTGGATTGATGCCAGATATATCAATATCGCTCATTCCAGCACGCGCCACGACTCTTTTATAAGAATCCTGTGGTAAGCCAGCTAAATGGCGTAGGTCGCCAACCATGCCACGAGGCTCTCTACCAGCAGCTAACTCCATCCCATCCCTTAGCCGCTTCTGCTTAGTTCCGCCGCTACGTTTAGGTTGCTGTTGAGTTTTCCAGGCAGCCATGAATCGGGGGGATTTAGTCCAGCTCCCTACCCTGGGCGCTGTGGGATTGCTCCCTCCGTATCTCCTAATCTTTCCGTCATCACTTAGATGTTTTCGCACGTCGTTCATTAGATTCTCCAGTTTATTAACTGTTTATACCAGCTAGAGTACGGGCTGGATGGGCTATACGAATCGTAGGGGCTATAACCACCGTACCCACCACCGCCATACCCACCGCCATATCCACCACCGCCATATCCACCACCGCCACCAGTCTCTTCGTACGGATTCCAGTATGGGTTTGGGTCTCCCCTTGGCAAGAATTCGTTTTCAAAATAAAGAACGTGCTCTGGGTCTAGTATTCTGTTTTCGAGCTCACGCCACCTGCTGTTTTGATTGGGGTCGATACCAGTTCTCCACTGATTTCTGAACACTGCGTCAGCCTGTTCTTGTAGGAAGTAGTCACTCTTTGCCCCCATACCACGCCCATACTCAAAGCCCCCAGAATTCTTGTT
>Ga0208904_1001454_pt1 | contig 16154 bp, 14 predicted proteins | sample AntAceMetag02UKB_FD_184774 | JGI IMG/M metagenome (GOLD analysis project Ga0208904, IMG submission 184774) | Saline lake microbial communities from Ace Lake, Antarctica - Antarctic Ace Lake Metagenome 02UKB (SPAdes) (version 2) | ecosystem: Environmental > Aquatic > Non-marine Saline and...
CTCTGCATGAAAAAGAGATGAGTTTTTGCCAGTAACTATAGTCCCATCTGCCAATTCTAAAGCTGACCCACAAAATATTCCGTTATTACCTTTTTTTTCTTCTTCACCTTTTTTGGCAATACTTCTAGCAGGTTCTACCACTTTTCTATCAGTTTCTTTAGCCCCCACTTTATTCATTATCATTTCAACTTGATCTAAAGTTTGTTGTGTCTCTACACCTTCCACCTTCTCCTTACTATATCTAAAATATCTTCTAATTATTTCTTGGACAGCAGCCTCTCTACATATACCATCATCAATTATTCCTTGGGCCGCCATATTAACACCCATATCAGTCGGAGATCTATAGTCAAATGGTTGTTTTTCTCCGGTAATACTTTCCATTAGACCAATCAGAATATCAAAATTCTCAATGTCTCTATTATAATTTACTGCAGTAACATCGTAGGCTTTTTTATGAAATGGATCGACCATATTAACATCCAAAAGATCGGCGGTTGCGGCCTCATAGGCAATGTTAATAGGATGATTCAAATCTAAATTCCAAATTGGAAAAGTTTCAAATTTGGCATAACCAGTTTTAATACCTTTTTTTCTCTCATTGCAGACTTGGGTAAGACAAGTCGCCATCTTACCAGAATTTCCACCAGCCCCAGTAACAATTGTCAATTTTTTATCTGTCTCTATCAATGGTTGTTTTTCATAACCTGCCAAAACTTTTTCTATATTATTAGGATAATCTTCAATTTCTGTATGCACATAAACCTTCAAACCATTATTTTCTAATTTCTTTTTAAGTTTAGGAATTGAAGACTCACTCTCATAACGCGTTATGACTACACAACTGACACTTAGACCAAACCCAATAATATCAGAAATGTCTTTCAAAATTTGGAAATCATAAGTTAAACCAGAATCTCCTCTCACCTTACCTCTTTCAATATCCTTGGCACTAACACAATAGATAATATCAATATCACCCAGTTGTTTTAATAAATCTATTTTGGCAGTAGGTTCATAACCAGGAAGTGTCCTACTGGCATGAAAATCATAAGAGAGCTTACCACCAAATTCTAAATAAAGTTTTTCAAATTTTCCAACTCTCTCTTTTATAGCCTTAGTCTGAGCATCTAAATATTTTTGTGTATCAAAACCTTGCTTTTTCATATATTCATGTTAAAAATAAAAAAATATTATATCACGTTTTTTTAAATTAAAAAACCCTCCGGAGTCGGAGGGACAGTTAGTTTAGGATTCGGAGACAGTGACTTTGACATCAGCCTCAAGACCGTGCGGAAATTTGACCAGAACATTATGTTCTCCTATATCCTTTATTGCAGACTTCATTTCAATCTGTTTTGGTTTAACATTTACCTTAAACTGCTTTTTTATCTCATCGACGATTCTTTTTCCACCGATAGCAGAATACAGTGTGCCAGTTTTACTAGCTTTTTCGACTATATTTAATTCAACTCCATCGATTTTGCCGGCATCTTTTTGGGCTTGTTTAAGTTCCACATTATCCACGGCCATTTGTTTTTTCTGTATAAGTTCTTCCTGAGCCAAGACCTCCTTGGTAGCCTGACGGGCCAATTTTTGACGAAACAAAAAATTACGAGCGTAGCCGTCAGCTACTTCTTTGACATCACCTTTCTGACCTGTTCCAGGTACATTTTGTAAAAATATAACTCTCATATAGCTATATTGTAGCAGAGGCTTGATTTTTGTGCAAGTCTGTGCTAGAATAAGCTTAAATTAAATAAATATTTATGAAATCAGGCTTTGTAGTCCTAGTAGGACGCTCTAACGTTGGAAAATCAACTCTATTAAACACCCTAGTGGGCACCAAGATTGCTGCCACGTCTTTTCGTGCACAAATGACTCGTAATGAGATTCATGGCGTCATGAATATGCCAGATGGACAAGCTATTTTTATTGATACCCCAGGTGTCTTCAAAGATAGAAAAAACCCTCTTACAGCAAAGCTAACAAACAAAGTCAGAAGCGTCCTGGAGCAAGATATTGATGTCATTGTTTATGTGGTAGACCCAACACGTGAAATTGGGGATGAAGAACGTGCCACCTATGGCATGATTAGACATTTAGATATTCCAAAGATTTTAGTAATCAATAAGAGTGATCTTCACAAAACTGAGAAAAGCCATGAAGAAGAATATGAAAATTGGAAAGATGATTTTGATGCATTCTTTAGGTTGTCAGCCCTACGTGATAGACATGTTGAACCTTTGCGTGAAAAAGTGATTGAACTCTTGCCCGAAGGTGTAGAAATGTACAATGAAGGCCAACTTACAAATATTGATAATTATTTCTGGATTGCAGAAATTATCCGTGAAAAAACATTCTCTGTTTTTGAAAAAGAAGTTCCTTATTCTATTGCTGTGGAAGTTGACAATGTAGAAGATAAAAAAGACGTAATGGTTATTTCAGCTAGAATTTTAACAAACGCTGTTCGCTACAAAAAAATTATCATTGGCAAAGGTGGTCTAAAAATAAAAGAGATTGGTAAAATGGCTCGTCGCGAACTAGAACAAGCTGTCAATAAAAAAATATACCTTGAACTAGAAGTAGAAGTTGATCCACATTGGGTAGAACGAGTATAATCCTGAGTGAACGAAGAAAATCGAAGGATCCTGTTGTTTATAAAAAATAAATCCCCCCAACATTACGTCGGAGGGATTTTTATTTTGATGAGAAGACGCGTCTACCTGGTAGGAGAACCTGACCTCGTGAGAGGTTAGATTCTAGTCGGCAGACGCGTTGTTTTTGATGGAGTAAAGCTAATCGAGATGACCAGCAACGGACTCGACATCAAGAGTGGTAAGGGGTGGAGCAAAAAAACTGGCAGAACCAATATCCCCATCACCACATAGACAATCAGCTCTCAATTGCACTTGCACGTGAGTACAGCTGCGAAGTTCAAAATTACTAGAACCGCACCTAAACAGACGTCCGAAGCCACAATTTTCTGTCCATTCCTCGAGCATTACCTCCAGACGGACAAACGCACCACCATCTCCTATTGCCACAAAGACCGTAATCCTCGGCGGACACGCTCTTGGATATGTAGCTCTACCGTCTTTCCAAGTGAGACGCAAGGTGAAAACCTCTACCATCTCATTCCCATATATTTTCATATATAGCACCTTCCCTCATCTTTAGGTGAATAGAACCAGAGACACTATATAAATATCATAAAAAAACAACTCTGTCAAGGAGTTGTTTAATATTTACTTTTATTATTTTTAATTTATTCTAAAAAGAAATCTCTTACTTTTTTAATATCACCAGCAATTTTTTCCACCAAACTATCTTTCTCAGTAAATCCTTCCATCTCACTTACTTTTTGAATTTCTTCTACTTCCAAATGGTTACCATAAAAATCCTCTTCGGAATAATCTAACAAGTGTACTTCTACTTTCCATTTGTTTTCTTGAATTGCCAGCGCGGCTTGATATTCTTTTTTGTCTAAAAATGCTTTAACAGCATAAACCCCAGGAGTCAATCTACATTTATTTTTTTCAATATCAAGATTGGCTGTGGGATAACCCAAACTTTTTCCAATACCATCTCCATGTATTACTATTCCACCTAGCATATTATTAATTTAAAAGTTCTAAAGCTTTCTCCAATCCTTTGTCTATGTAATCTAATTCACCACTGTCTTCATTAACACCCACATCCACAAACATTTCTTCTACAATAACATCTGGAGCAATACCCTCTTCATCAATTTGTCTGCCATCTGGAGTAAACCATTTGGCGACTGTTATTTTTATAGCTGAACCATCTGGCAACAGTTCGAATTCTTGCACTGAGCCTTTACCATAAGTCTGCACACCAATAATGGTTGCGATCTTGTGATCTTGCAAAGCACCAGCCACAATTTCTGAACCAGATGCGGTTCCACCATCTACCAAAACGACAGTTTTCAAATCTGACAAACGATGCTCTCCTCTAGTTTGATATTTATTTTCTTTTGTTTCATTAAATCTTTCTACCACAATCAAACCGCTGTCTACCCATTCGGAAGCCACGGCCACAGAAGTATCTAGATATCCACCTGGATTACTACGTAAATCTAAAACAAGACCGGTAGGATTTTCTTGTAAAAGCTCTCTGACGGCTTTATCAAATTCATACCAAGTATCGTCATTAAAATAACTAATACGTAAATAGGCAGTATTATTATCCTTGATTTCCCAGACAACCGTTGGGACAGTTATAACATCACGAATGATTTTTACCTCTTGCAAAGTTTCAATGCCGTTATTAGTAACAGTCAAAACAACTTCTGTGCCTTTTTTTCCACGAATCTTACTAACCGCTTCGTCAACTGTAATACCAAAAGTATCATCACCATCTATCGCAAAAATTTTATCACCTGGTTTCAAGCCGGCTTTTTCTGCTGGTGAACCCGTTAAAGGCGCCACAATAACAAGCTGACCTTCACGCACACCAATCTCTGCTCCGATACCTTCAAACTCACCAGACAAATCACTGGCAAACTCCTTAGCTTCTTTTGGTGGAAAATAAACAGAATAAGGATCATCGAGACCACGAACTAAACCCTGCAAAGCACCATAAAATAAATCTACTTCATCTACCGGTTGATTTACATATTTTGTTTTTACCATATCCCAAACATCCCAAAACTGATCAAAATCTATTTCTGAAGAATGACTTTTTGCATACAAATCTAATACTTTAGAAATTTCTATATTACCATTTTCATCCTTCACACTGTCTCTCACACCCCAGATTTTACCCCAAAAAACTCCAAAGAAAAAAACTATAACTACCAAAAGTATAACTAAAATTTTATTTCTGGATTTATTTTTATTTATTATATTCATAATTGTATTTTTGATAAATAAACTTTTCCCTATAAAATTGGTGAATTATAAATAAATAATTTCAATCCCAATTAAACACAATTTATCCGGCGCAACCTGACGACAGGAAGGTGGAGACGGATTATACCCTGCTTGTCATAAATAGACAAGGAACAAAAAACAAGAAACAAACAAATTTCAAATAAATATTTTATTAAATTGGAACTTAGAATTTGTTTATTGTTTGTATCTTGTGTCCTTGTTTCTTGACTAAAAATATTATTCACTTTTGATTTTTGGAATCTCTGGTTTGGTATAGGTACCATCAAACTCATAGCCAGCATAAATACACAATACCCAAGCTAAGAGCAAACTGGCATACATTGTCCAATCACTATACATGACAGCATATGATTTTACAAATAAAGGCACAGTAATTATAACATTCAAAAACACACCTACGATAATACTAGCAATACCAAGTCTGACACCATTTTTGATTGTCGGAGGAACTTCTTTGAAGTACCACTTGGCCAATAAAAGTACTGCTGGAATTTCTAAAACCCACCAACCTATTTGCACTCTCATTTCACCATCTCTAAACCAAGGAATAAGCATGAGAATATAGACAACTACCAAACCAACAACCCAGAGTACAGCTCCAAATCCTATAGCACGTTTTATGTTCATATAAATTAATTAAAAAATAAATATTATTTAAAATAATCAACACCTACACCATCGGTAATAAAAATCAAACTTTCACGATCTTCACGACTTAGACTAATTTTGCCTTCATAAGCCAACTTATTTAATTTTCTACAATATTTCAAAAATTCATCTACATCTCCTTGATGTAGGAGTTTACCTTCTACTAAATTTTCTAATTTGATATCTAATTCTCGAAGTTTCTTGGTCAGTACCAAAAGTTCTTTTGGATTATAACTAACAACCTTTTCTCTACTTGATAAAAAATTAAAAATATCATCTGACACAATACCAACAGGACCTTTATCTTGTCCAGCTTCAATACCTTTTCTATGTACATTCAATTGTTGTTCTATATCACCACGATGCATTGGTTTTAAATCACCCATAAATTTATTTTTTAAGTGTAGCGATAGGTCTAAATTGTATAATAAAAATTAACTATATTAATTTAATTATAACACATTTTTCCAAACCACCCCTAACTCTTCAATCAAATCCTCAGCATTAAAAAAAGTTCCGACTTTTTCTTTTAGTCTGTCCCCTGCTAGACCGTTTAAATAAACCCCAGCTTGCGCTGACAACAACAAATCATTATTTACCGATAAAGCCGTAATAAGACCGGACAAAACATCTCCCGTTCCACCTTTGGTCATGCCTTCGTTACCAATTTTATTTAACCAAACTTCCTGACCAGCACTAATGATATCAGTCGCACCAGTAAAGACGATAGTACATTGAAAATATTTGGCCATTTTTTTAACATTGTCTTCTGTTGGTTCACAGTCAAAAACTTGTTTAAATTCACGAGAGTGTGGTGTCACCACACAATTAGAATGCAATAAATATGGATCAACGTGCCACAAAGCTGTGGCGTCAACTATTACTTTCTTTTCTGGATATTTTTTTAGTAATTTTTCCACTATCTTCTTATTCTTTCTATTTTCTTCCAAGCCAGGCCCTATCAAAACAGAATCAACCATTTCAACCGTATTCCACAAATCGCTATCTTTTATACAAATGAAAGTGGCCATCTCGCTTTTCAACTTATCAATTAATTTCAAATTTGAATCTACCGAGTGCACATACACCATATCCACAACCCTTGAAGCTGACTTAACAGCCATAATAAGAGCACCATGATATCTATCAGAACCAGCGATAACTAAAATACGACCATTTTGTCCTTTATGACTGTCTGATTTTGGCTTATTCAAGCCTTTTAAAATGTCTTGATTAATAATTTGCATATAACTATATTACCCTATTTTTAGCCAAAATGTCAATAAAAAAATCCCCTCCTTTGTAAGGTGAGGAATTTAAAATATAGAGACTCTGGCGATTAGACATTCTTCCGATAATCATCATCCCAAGGGTCATTTTTGACAGCCGGTTTTTTACTTTTATCATCACCTATCACAACACCGTTATCAAACTTAATTACTTGGTCCTCTTTGATTTTTTGTAATGGAATGTTATCTGTCTTGGTATTTTGCAAAAGTTTACCATCTACATTTACCTGCGGTTCTAAATCATTATTGACCTGCGCTTTTGTTTTCTTCTTTCTCTTTCTCTTTCTCTTTTTTACCACAGTCAATATCTCCAAACCAGTACCTTGTATTTTCTCTTGTAAAATATTTTTGTTATCAGTCTTATCTTCTATACCCAAAAATTTAGAACCACCACCCTTGCCAGATTTGATAGCCTGAACCTGAGATAAAATCTCATCAATAGTACCAACCCAGACATCCGGAGCTCTATTTTTACCAAAAACATCTTCTCCATCAACTGGTTCGTACATATCAACTTTGACATCGTAAATATCCATGTCATTCTTTTTGTATGTTGAACCCTTTACTCTACCCTTGTCATCGGGAACAATATCCTTTGGTTTATTTTCCGTTAAAAATGCATATTTATGATCACCCTCACCATGTCTAATAATATAGTTTGCATTCTTTTCAAAATAATCACGAATTTCTCCTTTTTTATTCTGAGCAAGATCATCAGAGAAAGATAAAGATTCTTTTTCTTTATTATTTATAATTCCTCTACTCAAATTTTGTGTCTTTCTATTTTGATCATTACTTTCTCTAGGTTTTAGGTCTTTGAAAGATATGGTTTTAGTCTCTTCTTTTGGTCTTTCCTCCTTTAGTTGAAAACGAGTAGGGGTAGGAGTCGAAATAATTTTTTTATCTTCAATTTTAGGCTGACTACTTATCTTAGATTCTTCTTTCTTCACGACCTCACTAGTTAAATTTTGTGTTGTACGATTCTCCCCTTTACTCTCCTTAGGTTTTAAATCTTTCAAAGATATAGTCTCGACTTCCTCTTCCGGTTCATCTTTAATTTCTGTTTTATCTCTGTCTAATTTTTTTTCACCAGAAGGTTTACTTGATTTTTTTTCATCTTTTTTTTCTATTTTAATTGAAACCCCAGCACCCTCGTCTTCCCCATCATCTTCTAGTGCACCCATACCGCTCCAACGAATAATCTTTTCTTCAATAATATCACGTGGTTTACCATAACGCTCACGAGATACTTTTATAACTCTTTCGGCACTGCCAGTTGATTTTCCAATCGGTGACATAGTCATGGCTGAAAAAGGATGTGAAGCAACCCCATCTATCATCAATTTTAGAAATATTTGAAACTTGGGCAAATTGACAATATCATTCATCAAAAATACTGGATCAAATTCTTTTTCAAGCATTTCAGCATCAGCCCCACCGACTCTAAAAGTGGTAATTGTACCCACATTACCAAAGACAGCATCAGCCACAATTTCGTCAAGCTGAGCCACATATTGATGTGCCATAATAAGACTAAGACGGTATTTACGGGCTTCTGATAAAATATTAGCAAAAGATGGCGTAGCAAAATTTTGAAATTCATCTACATACAAAAAGAAATCCTCACGTTCTTCCTCTGGCATATCAACTCTAGCCATAGCGGCTAGCTGAATCTCAGTAATAAGCATGCCACCAAGCAAACGACTATTATCTTCTCCGATTCTACCTTTGGAAAGATTCATGATTAAAATCTTTTTATTATCCATCAAATCGCGTATATTGACAGTTGATTTGACTTGAGCCACCATATTACGAATAACCGAAGCCGACAAAAATTGACCAATCTTATTTTGAATCGGAGCTACTGCTTCTTGAGCATAACGTTCATTATAGCTGGCAAACTCTGTCTGCCAAAAAGCTTTGATAACAGGATCTTTCAATTTTGAAATTACTTTCTTACGATAAGCCTTATCAGCCAATAGACGATTGATACCGAGCAAAGTACTGCCAGGATAATCAAGCAAAGCTAAGAGTGTATTGTTTAAAATATATTCCATTCTAGAAGACCACACATCAGGCCAGATTTTTTTGAAAGTCGCCATCAATCCAGACGCGACCAAATGTTTTTGTTCTTCATTTTCTACTTCCAAAATATTGAAACCAATTGGATGATCAAGATCAGATGGATTGAAATAAACCACGTCATTAATACGACTTGAGGGAATGTAGTCAATTATTTTTTCAGCAAAATCCCCGTGAGGATCTACCACTCCGACACCATGACCAGAATAAATATCATGCAAAACCATGTTTTCCATCATCGTGGTCTTTCCCATACCAGTTTTTCCTATCACATACATATGACGACGACGATCATCTAGCTTGATACCAAACTTTCTCATCTGCCCACGATAATTTGTCTGACCAAAATAACAAACCGAATCAGAAATTGGTTTAGCTTGATCACTTTTTGCTTTTAGACTTTCTATAGGCATAAAAACACAAAACATTAATCATGTGTCATATAACACAAAACAATTATATCACAAAAATAACGAGAAGTCATATGTTTTGTGGTATGTGATGTGTGTTTTATGTTTTGTGTTCATGAAACACTTCTGCTTGATACAAATACACTTTCACTTCACCTGTTTTCCATTCATCTGGACGCAAACCAGCCTTGAGACAAAGCGAAGTCAAAAACTCTTCTTTGTTAGTTATATCTTCCCAAACTTGTGGCAGATAAGTGGCTGATTTAGCACCTTTTTTTATAATAACCCCATCTATATTTGGTCTTAAACTTGCTAGAAGTTTTTTTACCATGGAATATTTAAGTCTGTATGGAATAGTTAGAATAGAAATATCAATATTTAAATCAGCTAATTCTGCCTCTTGCAAAGGTGAAAACCTACTATCTTCCAAACCAGCTGACAAAGCATTGTCTATAACATCCAAATAAACCGCCTGCATAGGCTCTATATGGCCGATACAGCCACGCAACTCCCCTGTCTTGGTATGTAGGGTCACAAAAGTACCACGAGGCTCTTTTAGCTCTTTATCTAGTTTAGCATCATCTACCACCAACTTCTTTCCTGTCTGAAAATAATGCTCCAAAGTTTGCCGAGCAAGTTTTAATAAATATTGTTGTGATTCTAATTTCATATGCAGGTATTATACAGTAAAACTACGCTCAGATACAAAAATCCCAAGATATAATCTTACGGTTGCCTTTTTTTATTAATACTGATAAACTATATTGAGCTATAGGTCTAGTACCTATAAGCCATAATTACCAAATATTATACCATAACTTAGCCAAAAATCCGATGGGGGTGGATAACGGTAGTTAGCTAAAATATTACTTTTCTTTTATGGGCTAAACGCCCAATTGTTTTAAAAATTTTCAAATTTCTTTTTCTTTATTTTTAGAGGGGATAATCGGATATTTTTTGCTCCGTACCTCCACAAAAAATGTTTGTTAGATAAGGGGAATACAAGGAGTTTTCTCCGCTCCGCTCCGAAAACGTTTATCTATAACTTTCTTTAAACACATTAAGAATATTGCTACAAAAAAAGCATATCATGGAGGCGCATTCTTTAATCCCATAGGAAGTGATTTTTCTACATTAGAGAAATCAAAAAAGATTATCAGCACAGACGTACTTGACACATGGTTTGACCCTTCTCCAAAAGTCATTTCCAAAATCAAAAATTTCTTGCCATTCAGTTTAAAAACTTCACCACCAACCCAATGCGAAAGACGGGTTGAAGAAATATAAAAAGTTAGAAGAATTCGTCCCCCCAACCCCATTCCTTTTTGCCCTTTTACTTTTTGGCGGGAAATTATTTTATAGTCGCCCTTGTCCCACACCGCCCAACGCGGGCGACATCAAGAAACTCCCTATAAATTTTTAAACTGACTAACAAAAAACCGCCGGCGTGAGTTAGCACACCGACGGATTTTTGCATCCGACGAAAGGTTGCTAACTCAACCTTTTTTTATTCTATCGCATTAACATATCCACCACAATCTCATTAAACAAAGTATGACATTTCTATTTAGCCTTGACACAAAATTATTTTAAGCTATTACTTTCCAAACACTTCTTTTAACTTAGCTCTTGTGGTTGATCCAACATAACCAAAAGCTGAATTATTTTCATCAACGATATTATACTTCAACTGAAATTTACCTACTGCTTCTTTTGTTAATGGACCAAAATATCCAGTTACTCGCCCATCAGGGTAAATGTCTGGCATAGTGGCTAATAATTCTTGCAATCGCCTTATATCGCCGTTTGTCATACCAAACTCAAGGTTGTAACCAAATATTGCTGAGGTGTCACTAGATAGGGTTGGAGTTGGAGTTGGTTGCGCTGATTGATTAGAACCAAAAGAGTTTACGAACTCAATGGTTGATTGTCCAAAAAAACTAGTGCCTTTGATAAGACCCACGGGTGTCAAAATATCAGAAGCGTAAGCGTTCTGGAATTTAATTACCCCTGCCCGAGTCAAAGAACCAAAGAATGTAGTTTCATTGCCAGGTGAGCCTGGGCCACTGTCAGCTAGTTTAAAGCCATTGGTATTTAAGAATTCTTGGAGTTTTTTGACATCATCACCTGTATCACCAAGTTTTAGGCTACGAGTAAATTGATATTTCGAAATCACAGTAGGAACGCTCAGATTCTTTCCTAATGGATATATGCTGAGGTCGTTTGTTTGTATAAGGTTACTCCACAAAAAACCGTGGTAATTAAAGCTTAATTCATTAACAATCCATCTTTTAAAGCTATTTTCTAGCAGATAGACCTTAGAATTAACATATTCTTTAACTATAGAATCATTACTTAGTTTTTGATCTGTACCTGTTTTAACATCTGCACCTGTTTTAACAAAAGTAAGGTCTACTCTATTTATCTCTAATTCATTGTAAGTAATCTCTACACTACCATCTCCAAGGTCTATTATTTTAGTTTCTTTGGGGAGTAAGCTTACTATTTGAGGCTCTGATCTAATTTCTAGGGTTACTTCACCTGTTGCCATGTCTAGATCAATTATTTTGGCACTATGTGGAGTACTATATCCTTCTATAATAAAATTTATTTGAGAATAAATATGGGCTAAGAAATTTCTACCTTGAGTATCTATTAAATGTCCACCACTAGTTTCTCCAATACCAATATGAACATCTCCTACGCCCAAACCTCCAGAAGGTACTAATATAAATGCTCCACCTCCGCTTGTTATTTCGTCAGCAACGTCGTCATCTGTTACAGTTACGTTTACCGTATCATCGGGAAGAGGATCCCAGTTGTTATCTGAACTGGCATCATTGACAGCAATAGTAATAATTGGAGTTTCAGAAACTAGATCAACATCTTCTGGAGCAGTTACGGTAATAGTCTGGGCTACATTCCAGTTGACGGTGGTAAAAGTGAGAGTGGCTAAATCAACCGTTGCTGAAGTGGTGTCATTGGAAGAAATATCAAAGACCACGTTTGATGATGGTTGAGCGGTAAGAACAACAGTGAAGCTGTCGGTGGCTCCGCCTTCGGTGACAGCAGTGGAACCAGCGGATTCTACGATAGAAAAGTTAGCAGAATCATCATCTGTGTTTGTCGCAGAAACATCATCAGGGTCTAAATTATTGTAATTAGAATCAATGCTGGAAGCCGCCGCCGTGATAATAGTGTAAGTAATGTCTCCGTCATCAACAAAATCATCCACGCCAGTCGCGGTTACAGTTTGAGCGACGCTCCAGTTAGCCGAAGTAAAGGTCAAGGAAGAAGGCACAACCGTGCCTTCAGTGGTATCTGAACTGGACAAGCCAATAGTAACATCAGCAGTTGGTTCAGAATTTAAAACAACCGCAAAGGTGGCTGTACCACCGGCTTCGGTGGTAATCAATCCAGAAGTTGGATTGATTGTGAGACCAAATGTGTCATTATCTTCAATTGTATAAGTATGGACAGTATTGGTTCCCAAAACAGCGTTAGTTGGGTTGGAAATAGTAACTTCAATAGTTTCATTTGATTCATCAATATCATCATCAACAATAATTGCGTCAATGGTGATAGTGGTATTGCCGGCAAGAATAATGGCGGTGCCGTTTGCCAAAGTGTAATCAACCCCTCCTCCAGTGGCGGTGCCGGCGGTAACAGCATAATCAACAGTAACATCTAGGCTAGGAATATTTGACAAACTTAATCCCAATTGAGCAGGAGTTACTGATTCTGCTCCGCTGGAGTCAGTTAATGTGAATTGAATATTTGGCCCAGTGGTAAAAGTGGTGCTGGCTGACCAACTTGACCACGCTCCGTCAGAATAGCGAACCTGCCAGTAATAAGTCGTATTATGGTCTAACTCGGTCTTACCCGCCAATTCATTGGCAAAGGTTCCATTGGCCGCAGTTATTGTAGTCGTAGTTTCAGTCGCCCCGGCAGTCCTTGTCCAGACAGGAGTTAAAAAGTCAGCGTCATCATCCATTTGCCAACCCGCATTTGTCTGCGGATCGCTTTCCGTATCAGAATAAGCCGAGCCGGTTAATCCTACATTCAAATCCTGTCCAGTCGCACCATTCGTCGGCAAAGAATTAGTCGGCGTATTTGGTGGCTGATTGCTGGTGAAAACAACGCTTATATCGTCTAAAACCGGCGTATCTACTCCATCAGAAGAAGTAAATACTACTTTGTAATAAAAATTAGCGCCTGACCAGCCCAAGCCGGATAAATTAATGGTGTTATTTACTCCGGTGGTTAGCGTATCTGTGCCGTTCAAAACTCCCGCCGAGCTGTACCAGCTAGTATTATCTTGGCTGAACTGGATTGTTGCATCTGTGTTAGTCGGCTTGGCGGAAAGATTGTAAACAAAACTATCTATACTGGTAACGGTTTCGGCAGCCAAAAGATTGGTTGAAGTCCAGTTTCCACTGGTGTAATAAGCGGCTGAAGCCGTGCCAGCAAAACCAAAACCAGCCAAAATTACAACGGCAAAGATAATAATTATTTTAAATTTTTGCGTTAAGTTTTGCATAATCGTTTGAAATATAAATATAATCGTCAAAACGCGGTGATAGATTTTCAGTCAACATTTTCTTGCGAAGTTTGTAAGTGCTATACTGCCCCATAATTCCCAAATATGAATTCATGCTGGCCAAGAATTGGCCCAGAGATTCTTTTGTAAGCTTGCGCTCTTTCTCAAGAAAATTATTCCAATACTCAATCTTTTTATAAAAATTTCCTTTAGTTTGATTGCAAATATAAATGCGGTATGGCTTGAGAGCCGCTCCAAGAAAACTCACCCCTTTGGAAAAATGCTGAAGATATATTTTTTTGGGATGAAGTTCTAAAGAAAGCTCGTTTTGTAAATATTCTCTCAAAACAGGAATGATAGATTTCAGATATTCTTTGTCTTGATGAACAATCACAAAATCGTCCACATACCGCCCGTAATATTTACAGCCAAGCTTGTGTTTAATAAAGTGGTCAAAATCATTGAGATAAACATTGCCGAACAATTGCGAGGTAAGATTGCCGATCGGCAGGCCTTTATCTTTCCCGGCCCCAAATAAGCTTTTGGTTCTGGGAAGCCCCTGCCAATCTTTTTTTGTCCCTTTTAAGCGGCAGTGTTTTGTGTGGTCGTGAAATATGACCTGGCGAGTAAGACGCAGTATCAAATCAACATCAAAATCAGCTGTTTTACGAAAACGATTTACCACCCTTTCAATTTTTTGATACAAAACAGAATGGTCTATTGCCATAAAATATCCTTTAATGTCCAATTTAAGAACATAGCAGTCTTGTTTGTAATTATCAGAACAAGAGCGAATAAAATGATCCAACCGCTTTACGCCCTGTGAGGTTCCTTTGCCAACCCGGCAGCTGTAGCTGTCGTTGATAAACAGCCGTTCAAAAAACGGGCTGATATAATTGTAAATAAGATGATGAATAATCCTGTCCCGAAAATCAGCGGCAAAAATTTCCCTTTGGACCGGCTTAAACGATATAAAACAAATGCTGGGATTGATTTTATATTCTTGGTTTTTAATTTCTGCGTAAAGTTGAAAAAGTTTTGTTTCGTAATCAATTTCAAAAGCCAGTGCGTTGATTGTCCCGCGCTTATTTTTCCGGGCGTCGTAATACGCTTGAAACAAATCGTATAAAAGTTTTTTAGAATCCATATTTGTTTTTTGAATTTAACAGGGTGAACCAGCGCTTGATACAGCGGACAGAAAACCCGTTCAACTTATTGTTTGCATTCCGGTTGACCGTGGCGTTGCCCGAATTCAGGTTCCGTCTCCAAGCATTAGTTCCGCTCTCAAGCGAAGACCAGATGTTGGAGTTTGTGCCGCGATTGTTGAACGAGCCATTAGTATTGCGATAGCCTGTCAGCAGACCGCTGTTAAAAATAATCATTTTATTCTTTTTGCCTTTCTTGAACGGAAAGCAAAAATTGCATACCTCGCCCCAAGGCGAGAAGATTATTGGACTGGTAATGGCTCGCTTGCCTTTGCCGTAACAAAAGGCAATTCCGGCCAGTTCTAAAAATTTTTTATTTTCATTTTCTAACTGATTTTTGCCAAGCGCTAAGTTGCTTGGAAACCGACTCAACATTCTCATTAAGCTGGACAAATTTTTTAAGATTAACCTGCTTGAGGTCTTGAAGCAGGCGCAAATACAAACGAATCACTTCCACATTTTCTCGGGCTTTTTGGATAATTTCTTCTTTGGAATAAGTGCTGTTGGCCCGATAAATATTGGTAATCATTTCCACTGTTTCCTTTTTTATGCTTTCTCCAAGAGTATATTTGTATTCCCGGTTGAAATCTTTGGTAAAGCGAAACAATTCCACCAAAAGGTCATAACTCGCTTTGTAAACTGGTAAATGATTGTATGTAGCCATATTCTAAAAAAAATTTTCGCGAATAAAATAAGTCAAATAATCAAATAGTCGAATCAGTCCTTGATACAGCGGACAGAAAACCCGTGCAACTTATTGCTTGCATTCCGGTAGACCGTGGCGTTGCCCGAACCCAGGTACCGTCTCCAAGCATTAGCTCCGCTCTCAAGCGAAGACCAGAGGTAGGAGTATGTGCCGCGATTGCCGAACGAGCCACTAGTACCGCGATAGCCTGCCAGCAGACCCTCAAACCCCGAAGAACCCTCGACCTTTAAATTTGTGCCTTCGTTTGTGCCAAGCCAGCCAATGGTGCTTTCGTCATAAGGAAAAGCGCCTGGATTTGATCCAACATTCTTTTCTAATGTAGTGTATTCGTAATGTGAAGGTATATGCCAGCCAGAAG
>Ga0208904_1001455_pt1 | contig 16153 bp, 30 predicted proteins | sample AntAceMetag02UKB_FD_184774 | JGI IMG/M metagenome (GOLD analysis project Ga0208904, IMG submission 184774) | Saline lake microbial communities from Ace Lake, Antarctica - Antarctic Ace Lake Metagenome 02UKB (SPAdes) (version 2) | ecosystem: Environmental > Aquatic > Non-marine Saline and...
GGTGATTGATTTAAATCTTTTTCAGCTCTTTTCAGCATATCCGGAACATTGGTTTTTCTCGGGTCGCCTCCTTCGTCTAAAGTCGTGCAGGCATCCGCGTGGCACCATCCAATTGCTTCAGCTCTTATATTACCAGTGTCTGGATGGCCCAAGATTTTTGCCGAAAGTAATTCTGGTTTGGTGAATTCTTTGGTGAATAAGCACGATTTAAGATTGTCTATATTCATCCAGGCCGGGCCTAAAATTTCCTCATCAAATTCAAGCTCAACAAATAATTTTTTCATGTTCATTCCCCTTTGTGGATCATTTTTTAAATAATATGAGCTACAAACTATTTTGTAGCTCATGGGGTGATTGATTTAGAATAAAATCTGCTCCAGCTCGTTCAAACTTCCGTGGTTCAGGTCCGTCGAGGTTCTTATCCTGTCTGCCCCACTATTCAAGACATCGCAGAGACTTGCAGTTGGAGGGTTTACTGCTACTGCCTTTCCCTCACCTGTTTTATCATTTCCCTGAATCCTTTCTATGATATTTTTAATATGCTCAGTAACTGAGGCCATATTCTCAATTGCGGAATTAATAGCCTCATGCTTTGCGGCTGGTTTTTGAGGTTGTGGTTCCATCTTTTCTCCTTTGTGGATCATTTTTTGAATAATATGAGCTACAAACTATTTTGTGGCTCATGGGTGAGAGATTCTATCTTCCTCTGAAGATGCCTGAGTTTCTGCTTTGCATCATCAATGCATATTTTCATCGATCCTTTTTCACCGGCGTCACAGTGTTTTTCTGCTTCTTCAATGGATTTGTATATCTGGTCTATCTCTTCTTGTTTGGTCATGGCTTCACCTCTCTAAACCGTTTAATAAAATCCGAAGCACTCACGCTACCCTCAACCAGATATTTCTGGGTAAAATGGACGCTTCTCTTTGCGAGTCGAGCGACTTCGGTTATGTTTATAAGATCTTCCCCGACCTGGTAGAGAAATCCCGAACCTTTCCCGCGGCCTGGTTTTGGACGGTCTTTGACTTTTATGTATCTTGGATCGATGTTCATAGGTCGTAAATTCTTTTTGTATAGCCTATTGTGACAGGCTTTCCATTGATTGATAAGTGATTTATTTTAAGTATTCTGGCGCTGAACTCTTTGAAACATTGGGTTCTGAATTGTTCGGAATCGATCCGGCCAGGTGAATGGTAGACGAATTGCTTTTTTCTGTTGATTGATTCAGTTATCATTAAAACCTGTAAGATTTTGCTTTGTTATGGGCATCGAGTAATTTTTCCGAATACTTCATGCTTCTCTAAACCTGTTTGATTTAATGTCAAATTTTAAAGGAGACATTCCCACGGCTCCGCACTCCTTAAACCTTATTTTCTGAACGTGAATCTCTGTTATCTTTTCGTCAAAATTACGGTATACACAAACGCAACAATCGGCCTTATTTCTCCAATGGGCTGAGCCGGATATATCATAAGGGGTTGGAATAGGGTATTCACCGGAACCCTTGTCTTTATAAAGTTTTGTTGGATGGGCAACAACCCAGACATGGGCGTCTGATTCTCTTGAAAAATTGCGAACCTTTGACAGAAACTTTGATATATAATCGGTCTCGGATTCCTTGCCCCTGTTATGCTCTATCTCATTGTATGGATCAATAACAAGACCGTTTATCCCGTACTTAAAAACTGCGGCTTTGGCGATGTTTAGTATCTCATCAATTGTAAATGAATCTCCCTCTGGCTTTAAAAAGTGGAAATGATTTTTTAGAAATTTAAGCCCTTCGACTACTTCATTTTTTGACATGTGCCCGTTGTATTGCTTATCAAAGGGCTTACCTATTGTTATTTCCAAGAGGTTAGCAATATGTCTCTGGATTGGTGCGTTTTCCGGGGAAAAGATTGCAAATTTCCACTTTTCACCCCTGGCAATATTTATCATTAAATTATCCAGCCAAACGCTTTTACCGTGTGACGGAATCCCGGTGATGATTGTAAATTCTTTTTTTCTTGGTTTATAAAACCTATCAACTCCATACCATCCAGTTTCAACGCCAGGTTGGAATCCGGTTTCATAAAAATCAATCACGTCCTGTTCAAAATCTTCTACTGAATGAAGGCCGTTTATAGGGTATGATTCAGCGGAATCTATGCACTCAATAACTTTTTTCTTACCATGCTTGACAATCACATCATTGATGTCTTTGCACCCGTCCGGATAATTTACCTTTGCACACTTCTCAAAACCTAGCCTCCTGGCAATCTCATCTCTTAATCTTCGCCCAGGTTCATCGTTATCCATGCAGAGTAAATACCCGTCAACACTTGGGAATATTTCTTTGACTGATTCCAAGTAGGATAAATCATGGGATTCAATTTTTACATTTAGTGGTGGCGCACCATTAGGGACCGACACGGCGTTGTCTTTTCCGCATTCGTAAAGAGTCACCGCGTCAATCTCACCCTCTGTGATAATGCACCATTTGCGGTCTTTTTGTTCAATAAGAGGATTGTAAAAAACTAGCTCTGCATCCTTTTCAAGCCACATCTTTTGTTTGTCTTTTGTTCTGTATTTCCTGTTGATAAGTTGCCCGTTAATATACGATTGAAAGACAATAGCCCCTTTCTCAAATGAGAGATTACATTTAACTTGTGTTTCGCTTGATATACCACGGTCTTCAAGGTATGCCATTAGGTCGTTGTTATATTCTGCTTTCTTTGGTTGCGGTCTTGTATATTGTTTTTTCATGGTGAAGCCAGTTTTTTTTTGGTTATCTTCAAGCCACCCGGTATAATTACAACTTGCGCTGAAGCAATGCCAGAAACCAACATCAATATTTACTGACAGGTTCCTATTTTTTGGCTTTCCACTTTTAGCACATTCCGGGCATGTTGTTTTCTGCCAGCCACTTGTTTTGGTGACTACAATGTTGTGATCTGAAAATCTAGTATTCATGGATTACTTTTTTTTGCTTTGTTTTTACTCCTACAAAATCATTCCAAAATTCAGACTTTAAAAACCGTTCCGCGTCCTTTGGAAGCCCGTTGCATTCCCTAGCGTAGTTTTCCGTTGCTGTTTTAAGTTCAACCCAATCTTCTTTGCTAATCTTTTTGAATTGTTCAAATGCAGCTTTTTTGCCTACCTTCCTTCCGTTTCTCTGAGGGTAGGTTTTCCACCATCGTTCAAAAGGTTCAGAGTATTCTTCTTTCTTTTTAGTTTCCTTTCCTTTCCTTTGTGTACTACTGCTGTCATTTATCGAGTTATTGTCTACATTAACTAAAACGATATTTTCAAGTGGCGGTAGTTTTACAAGTAAATATTCCTTAATTACTTCGACTCTGTTTCTTCTTTTTATGATCTCAAAGAATCTTTTTTGAATGCCTCTTGAAGTTAGTATTTGATATTTATCGAGCATCTTTTTATCAAATATCTCCCATTCAAGGCATGAGTTAATGATTACATTAACCTCGTTCTTGTTAACATTAACTCGACTACTGAACACAATAACCGACTTATTGTTCCAATTAATCCAGTAATTGTTTGCATAAATCTTTTGCAGCAATTTCACCCAAATCCCGAAACCTGCGATTCCGTGTTCTGCTTCCAACAGCTCGATCTTATCATCAATATTCACATCCAGCGGGAAGTAATCAACGCCAGATTTAAAAGGACGCGCCATACTTTCCTTAATTAAAAAGAGATAAATACTTATTCAATTTATAAATAGTGATTGCTTGTGGTTTTACTTTTCCTGCTTCAATTGCAATTAATGTTGATTTTGCGACTCCTGTCTTCTCTGACAATTTTTCAAGAGTGACCCCGTTCCTTTGCCTGAATTCAACTAGGGAATATGGAGCCGTCTTTATTGATAATTTCATTGGGTACCATTAAAACATTGTGATAAAATTAAGTCCTTTTCGCTACCTTAACAAACAAAACAGGACGAGTCAACCAAAAAACCAGATTATTCCCAAAAACAATCAGTCTTTCTTTTTAAAAGAAAATGAAAAATACTTCTTCCCGTCTTTTTCCTTCACCCACGCGTTGATCCAGAAGTCAACCCCGTCAAGGTTTCCGGACCCGGTGTGAGTCGGGTGAGTTTCTTTTTCTCGTCTATCATTTGCAAATAATGCACCTTTGTTGCTATTATCATATCCCATTTTTACCTTTTATAATTCTCAACTTAAAAAATCTTCCAAATCACCCACAAAATTAGCCGTAAAAGTTTCGTCAAAATCAACCACAACCCGAGTAATCTTACCGCCCGAATCAAGATAATCCTGAACAGAGCTGTCTATAAATTCCCGGCTCGGATCGAATTTAATCCGCCTGCGCCTGTTCTTCTTTTTCTGGTATTCATCTTCTGTTAAGCGTTTGCCTTGGATTTCTGGTTTCATTCTGGGTTCAGGGGTTTGAGGTTTTTATAGAACACGGCGGTATCCCATCCAAAATAATCCTGTGGGATGCGTTCAATTTTCACTATTGCGCCTCTGTATTCTAAATCCCTCTCAAGCCTTCCATTGTTGTGACAATCATGGCACAAATCATATATTGCTGCGCTATTTGAATAACCGTGTTTGTTCGCAATTGTCAATTCACTCAAAACCTTCGGCTCTGCTGGCTCGAAATTATCGGTTAAAGATTGCGGTCTATGCACACATTTAAAACACGGGAATTCGTCACTTCCTAAATCATAATGCTTACATCCGTCACACTTTTCCATAATCCTCCATTAAGTTAAAGCGCCCGGAACCGCCTGGTTTTAGTCCGGACGCTATAAACCGCCGCTATTCTACAATTTTGGCGGTGTTCTGGTTCTGGGTAGCTCTCCAAATTCCATAGATTTCATCAAAAAAAGCTTTTTCCTCTTCATTATATCTTGTTCCCAATCCACTAGGAAGTCCAATTGTTTCAAGGAAATCAATAGCTGTCCCTTCGAATGGTCCTTCAGTATAATTATCGTGGAACTTTACCCACATATCAATTGGCATATCAAGAACAGATGCTCTGACGGTATATTTCTTTTCACTTCCCATCAATCCCCCTCATCATCATCTTTCAACCCAATAGTGAACCCTTTAAACCAAGCCAGCGGAAACGCCAGAGTATCAATAAAAATCGGCTCAATCACCTTATTCCAGAGTGTTGGCAATTTAGCGTTGAAGAAAGTCGTAACAATCAAACCATGCTTTTCCCCTGCCTTTTCAAAAGACTTTGCCCATTTAGCGGTGGGAATCTTACCCAGAATCCAACCGACCAAAACAACAGCGATGGATCCGGAAGCATATTGAAAAATCTGGTTTGCAATTAATGCGGTTAAAAATGTCATAGTTTCCTTTTGTTAAATTAACTCAAAGTGGGGTAGATCGTGTAAAGTCTGATCATCCGTGTTTGTATCACCATCCCAATCAGCGCCGCACCTGATTTTTATACCAAGTTCTTCAGCAACTCGGCTAACATATCCAACGAACATATAAAACCGCCCCTTGTCTTGCCAATCAACCGGATATGGTACAACATCAATAGCAAGGGAGGGGTCTTTATTGTGCATCGATTCAGGCCACGTCAACCCGGAATTTCCGTTTCTATATGCTTTGTTCTGCTCATCCTGCCCACGGTGCCCACAAATAACGGCGCAGTCTAATTGCCTGACAACAACCTGGAATAAAAGCTGCAAATCAGGATGACAAGTCTTTAATCGTTCAGTGCTACTTATTCCGAATTTTGGCATTTTATCCCCTATTCTAGTTCTTTTAAAAGTGGATCGTCTGGGTGAAGATCCTTTTCAAAGCCGCAATCCCTACATCTCCATTTTGTAAATCTTTTCGGGTAAGTGCTAGTTTTTTCAAGTCGGTGTTCTCCTCCATTTAAACAGTCCGCTTTGTTTGAATGATAGTAAAAGTTAATAGAGGTATTGAAAACAAAGTACTTTTCGCAATTGCAGCATTGCATTTCATAATCAACTTCTTCCTCACAACCAAATCCATCATCCTGGCAAACTTCCTGATCGTGTTCACAATATGGACATTCCACCGTCATAATTCACCCCCTTAATGTGATAATTCAATCAATCTATACCACTCTGCAGCGTGTGCTTTTAATTGCTTCTGAGTGGCGTTTCTCGGCAATGGTTGGGATAATTCTGAATCGCACGACATGCAAAGCCAGCTAGTTTGATCGTCCGGAATCTTGCCGCCCATAATCCCGCCACCTGATTCAAATTTAATTATCCGGCTTTCTGCATGTCTCCAACATTCCGTTCCTGTTTCGACTCCGCATTTCCGGCAATGCTTTTCAACGGGCGGTTTGATTTTGTGACTCTTTTTCTTTTTCTTGCCGGGTTTTTCAATCACTGTGCGATTTTTCACTGGGCTACCTTATCGGTATCAGAAAAAATCAACATCCAAGACGCGTGAGCTTTAAAATATTTCTCACATTTCGGGCATTGAATTTCCATTTCTTCGTCTTGCTCCGGGTAGTCGCCATCCCAATCAAATTCATGCTTACAATATGGGCACGTTAAATCTTTCATAATTCCCTCAAAGTTAAGCGGGAAAGCCCCGCATTGTTAATTAAATCTCAACATAAATCAAGTATTCTCTGAACCTGCTGTTTAAAATCTTCAGGGTGCATCCCAGGGAGTAGCATATTGAGATTTGCAAGCATCAGGTTTACACAATCCGAAAAGAGTTTTTTGAACTCTACCTCCCCCATCGATTTAAACTTCAAACTTTTTGGAGTCTGGACAACTTCGCCAGAAAGTTTTCTTTCAACCGTAACTGATCCAACGTCAAGTTGCATTGTTTTAATAAAATGATAAGGGTCAGACCATTTCAAGTTGTTATTTGTCACGATCTGAGCCAATAAAAAAAGTCGTCTATGGTTCCAGATTTTCCTGTCTTTCCAATGATCAACGTGGAATATAGAACCATATTCAAAGCCCCTGTAAAGCTCCGCCGATTCGTCATCAAGTGGAGCCGTTCCAAATTGGTTTTTTACTAGGAATAGTTCGGGTTCCATTAGTAACAAACCCTGACATGTTTTACCTTTCCGGTAATAATCGCAACCAAAACCTTCTTTGCCGTTGCTTCATCACCCAAAATTTCAATCAATCCGGGGAGGGCTTCATTGTTGATTCGCTTTTGATGGGCAACGTCTGCCGATTTCGCTTCGTCCACTTTGCGCTTTGCCTCATCGTCTGCAACGCGCCTGCGTTCTTTTTCGTCTGCCTCTGCCTGGACCCGTTTTCCCTCATCGTCAACGGCTTTTTGTTTATCAATTTCTGCCTGTTTCTCATCGTTGATAGATTTTTGTTTTAGGCGTTCGGTTTCCTGTTCTGCTTCAAGCAGCTTCCGGGTTTCAGAATCATTTTTTTCTTTCTGTTCACCTTCTATTTTTATGCGGGCTTTGTCCTCTGCCTCGCGCTCTATCGCCTCTTTTTTGAGCTTCTCGTTTTCAGCCTCAATCTTTTTAAGGCGGTCAAACTCTGCATTTTCACCAAGAGCGATGACATGTTTCTCAACGATTCCGTTTTGATAGGCTTGTTCATCTTCCTCTGCTTTCTTTTCGGCCTCGTATTTTGTCAACGGCTCCCTTACAACTGCCTGGTGGTAAACAAGACAGTCCTTGATATAATTCCCAGATTCAAGAATTGCTGATAGTGTTTTATCAATCTTTGCCCGTTCATTGTCTGCAAGTTTCTTTCTAGCCTTTTCGACAAAGACTTTTGAACTTGCGATACTTGCAGCGGTTGACCTGATCAGCGCCCGGCCCTTTGTAGTTTTAACGGTGGGGTTTTCTATTGTCGATTCCTTAACAATGAATTCGAGCAACCCGTCATATTTTCCCTCGATAAAGATTTCCATCGGTTTGACTTGATCTGGTGTGATCAGCATTTTATCTGCCATAATTGCCCCTAAAAATGGGATTCAATATCTTCTGGTTGAGTTTCAGTTTTGTCCGCATCTTCGAAACCTTTCGTTTTTTCCAGAAGGTTAAAGACCCGTTCCGCCGTTTCTTCATCGGTTGCCCGTAATCCGGCAGCCATTATTTCACCACTTTTTAAGAGGGACTGGCAGACCGTTTTATATTCTGGCAGATCGACGGTTGATTTTAATTTTTCCGCCCATGTTGCTGGTTTTGCTTTTTGGGTTTCTTTCGGTTTGAGGGCTTCTTTTAAATCTTTGGTTTCTGGTTTTTCGGGAGGTTTATTTTCACCGCCGTCTAGTTTCCCTTTCATTGCGGCCATTGCGTCGCAAACCGATTTCCAACCCTTCTTCGTCCAACCGGATTGTCCTGATACATACCCTTCCCGGTATTCTCCGCATAATTTCTCAAGTTTTTTGATATCTTTCATCCCGAGAATCTTTTTTTCGGCGCCGTCAACGCTCGTGTAATTAGGGTCTTTATCTTTCTTGCCTGCGTTCCCGTCGTCGTCCTCACTATAAACACCAACCATAGCGGCCAGTGAGTAGCGCCTTGCATATGAAATAGCTGAACCGTACCCTTGTGGGTCTTCTTTTGTTACGGGAAGATTCAAAGTTGATGCAATCCATTGTCCAGACGAATGGAAAAGGGTTGTTCTGAGTAAAACCCCATTTTCGACGTTTTCCGGTGCCTGAACAACTGACAAGCCATTATCGGAAAGTGGCTTTCTTGCTACTGTCCACACGCTTTGCAGATCTGCATATTTTGACTTTAGAAATGGGTTATCGACGTCTTTCTTGGCTCCTTCAATGTTTCCCTGTGCTATCGCGAGGGCAGTTACAAGTTCCCCGATTTCTTCGCTTGTTTCCATTTATCTGTACTCCCTTTCTATTTCAGTTAATGCCCAAAAAGGAACCCCTATCTTTTTGAAAGTCGGTTCCTGTGGTTTGTTCTCTGATAGGTCACGGAGCGTTTTTCTATACATGGCTTCCCCCTGTTCTATCGAAGCATCATTCAGCGGGTAAAATCCAACTTCAAACGGTTTCGTGTTAGCCGTTGCGATGAATAAGAACTCTTCCGCCCGTTCTCCGCTAACCTGTTCAACACCGTCCAAATACATCGCAGCACTAAAATGATAATTGTAATTTGCAATCTCTTTTGGAAACCCCTTCTCGCTATGGTCCTTTGTTGATTTAAAATCAGCGATCAGGGTGATATCTTGCCTGAAATAATCCGGGCGGCATTTCAGTTTCACACCGGTTTCCTTGTCAATCCAGAAAAATGAAAGCTCAATATCTCCCTCGTAAAAGACGTTTAGACTTTTCCCGGCATCAACTGTCTTCTTTGCCATCAAAGGAATGTTTTCGAACGATTCAACGGGCACAACAGACTTATCTGGGTAGAGATCCTTCACACGGTTAAACTCTTTTGAAATACTTTTCCCTTCAAACGAAACCGTGTTTTCCTCAAAAAGGCTCAGATCATCAAACATTGCCAAACTTCCGCATGCGTCATGATATGCCTGACCGACTTCAAAGGCTAATTTATATTCGCGTTCTTTCCGGTTCTTCTTTTCCGTGTAAAGCATCCAAAAATATTCCAGGGACCGGAGAAGGTTTTTTAAATCACTGGATGAATACCAATCAATAAAAGTGTTGTGATAATCATCGTTTGGAATTCCGGAATAACAATTCCCTGCTTCTGGGATCATTCCTGGTTGGTATGCAATTATTTTCATTTTCCCCCGTTAAGTTGCCAAATCAAATCAGATAAAGCATCAAGCGCCGTCCGTCCTGATCCGCTACACTCCCCCAGATCAACACAATAAACGCCCGTTGCTGGATTTTTAAACATAGTCAGATTAAAATTCCACGTTTCCATTTTGTCTGACTTTTGGTGGTATTCGCCCAACAGTTCCAGCATGTCTGGTTCCATGTTGTCATAACCATTTTGGGCTATTTTGAAATTTGAATCGTTGTTGCTCATAATTCTGCGAACTCCTTTTCCAGTTTTTCCAGTTTATTTTCAGCTTGCTTTTGAAACAGGGTGAGCATCAGTAATGCGTTTTCTCTGCCTATAACTAAGGAGGCAGTGCCGTATATGGTTAGCGTAAAGCTGCTTTCATTTTGAAGCCCCTTTTCTTCTTTGAAGCACTTATCAATTTTTACAAGTTCTTCTTTCAGCGATTTAATCCTTTCTGAAAGCTTATTCGCTTTGTCCATCGTTTCTTCTTTCATGGGAAGTCTCCTTTAAAAGTTATTGATTGCTTCGGTTTTAATCAGACCATGATGAAAGTGCAAAGTCAACACTTTTAATGCAAATAAATCAAAAATAGTCATTGACATAATTTATCCGTAAGATTAGATTAAGAGAAAAACAACCAAAGGGATAAAATGAAAGGGAAAACAAAAAAGCAGGTAAGAGGTGAAGTTGACAGCGAAGTGAAACGCAGGTTCGATGCTGCCTATAGATTCAAAGGCGTTAAATATAACGAGGCTCTCGAACAGGCAATGGAATTATTCACAAAAACCAATATCATGAAACCGGATATCAGCAAACTAATGGAGGGAACTTGATGAAATGCATCTGCAAAAATTGTGGGAAGGTTATCGAAGAAAAAGACGCAGTTCAGATTACTCATGAAGAACTCGCAGAAATGCAGCATGGAGACAGTGAAGGCGGATTCTCTATGCATTTATCCGACAGAGACAGAACAACGCAAATTTGCAAGGCATGTCTTGAAAAATTCAAAGGATAAAATGAAAAGACACCCCATATTAATAACAGGCCCCGCAAGATCAGGAGCAACAGACCTATGTGACCTATTAAACATAGACGGGCGGTTATTCATCACAAACGACTGTTGGAGCTTCATTCCAGAGATGGAAAACAACCCCTCGATCTATATCAATCTCCAATGGACCGGAACAATACACAGAATGTCTGATCTATTCGAAAGACACGGAATCCCCTGGACTGATCTAATGCCGTATAATATCAGACGGTCAATGTTTAATGATTTCCTGGACGATAGGCTTCCAGAATCGGTTGAATACATCGGGGACAAAGCCGACAAACCGTATATCTACGCAAGCCGACAAATCATGGAACGGGCAACCCCTGACACTAAGGTTTTGATTGCGATGAGGGATGGCCGGGATTCGATAATCTCAGAGCATTGGGGGCAAAAGGCATGGCCGTACACGAATGAAGTCTTGGAAGCATGGATATTTTGTGCCCAGATTATATTGGGTTATTTCATGTCTAAACATACGTCAAAATGTCTGATTGTGAAATACGATGAGACCAGAAGAAATCCGTCTAAAACAGTTGAAGTAATAAGCGACTTTTTAGAACTTGATAGACCTCTTTGTATTGATGGGCATGATTTACAGCCGAATAAATCCGGATGGGAAAAGAGATTTCCAGATATGACAAAAACGATTGAAAAGAAATATCCGGAATTTCCCGGACTTTTGGAGTTTTTTGGATATGAGTAAACAATATAAATTAGTAATACCTGAGATGATTAATAACGTACACGCTGAATTATTAACCACACTCAGAGAATGTGAAGTAAAAGAAACAGATGTTTTAGTGATAAAACGTCCTTGTGAAAATGTTCAATTAGTGAGTGTTTTGGAAATGAATATTGATTTTAATGTACCTATGGACTGGCTCGAAAAAATCCCCCAAAAATCAGCGTTTCAGGAGTGGAATAACGCCAATATCCCGCTTTTGGAAATGCCAGGACATGATTTGACAAGGTACGAGGGCAGAAAAGAAGGTTGGAACGCTGCACTCGATGCTGTTTTATCTTTAGATGAAAAGCAAGCCAAAAAAGTAATGATAAACCAAGGTGAGGCGCTACTAGTCCCGAAAAGTGAAATCGAAAGCATGAGGGAAACATGAAAAAAACGTTATTATGTATTCCGTCAAGGTCAATGCTATACGCTGCAACATCATTTTCCATGTACATGATGGGCGTTCACTCAATGTCAAAAGGCAAATTTATACACCCATACAATCCACAATGTTCACCGGCTGAAATGAATCGGAACCTGGGGATTAATTACATGATGGGTCTGGATAAAGCGAGATCCGGAGAGTTTGACGAAATCCTCTATATAGATTCGGACCAGACTTTTCCGCAAGACACCTATTTTCGACTCGCAGCCCATAAAAAGGAAATAGTCGGGGTAAACTGCAGCCGGAGAATCAAACCGTTCAAGCCGGTAATGACCAAAGATTTACTAGGCAGGCCGTTAAACCACAAAAAGAAACCATTAGTCAAAATGGAAAAAATCGGGTTTGCCGCTACCTTGATCCAACGGGAAGTATTTGACGCGATTCCAAACTTTGTGTTTTATCGTCAAGTTCTATCCCGAACTCAATGGATCGGGGAGGATTACATTTTCTGTGATGCAGCCAGAAAAGCCGGTTTCCATGTTTATTGCGATCTGGTTTTATCGCAAGAAATCGGACATATCGGGGAAGAAACTCATTTTCTGGGGGATAAGTGAAAATAATCGTGATTCTATCGGCAATATTATTAATGGTTTGCTCATGTGATGCAATAAAATCTATTTATAACCCCAAAAGCGATCTAGAGAATTACAGGTGTACAAAGCTGCAACTGGGATTGGTAAACTTAGAATATGAAATATGCAGCAAATCCGGGTATACGGACAGTTTTTGTTTTTTGACGGCTAAGATTTCAACCTGCGAATACATTTATAAGCCAGAAAACCCATGAAAAAACTAGCAATAACAGGATTTAGCCGAAGCGGAACAACAGCCTTAACCGACTTGTTGAACCTGGATCCCAGAATCAAAATTACATATGAAAAGCTGGCTTTCCTCGACGGCAGAAAAAACAACCGGAGAAAATGGAACCAGAGAAACGCTGATCTAGCTTTGATGGAAAAGACCCCAATCTATACAGGTGATAAGACAACAAGACCTTATCTTGCATTGTGGGAGAACATGAGAGAAAAAGCGGATAAGATTATCTTTTGCCTACGAGATCCGAGAGACATATTCAGATCAAGATATTGGGGTATAATCAATGAAGATCCGGTTCTACAATATATCAAATTAATGGGCGATCTTTTGGAAAAGGATGTGGAAGGGGTAAGGTTTGTCATGTATGAAGCAGCCGTTCTGGATATTCCTGGACTGGTCAAAAACCTGTCTAATTATTTGGAACTTGAAACGCCGCTGAATGTCGAGGGGCATAATTATAAACCGGTCAGGCGATTAGGTTGGGAGAAGAAACCGGAAGTTGAATTGCCTGATGAGGTTTACAACATCATGCAGAGGTTTGGGTATGGGGAATAAAACAAGGTATAAATTAAAGCTGCCCATTAAGATTGGAATAATTGATTCACAATGGGAGTTTTTGAAAAAGATTGACGGGAAGATTGTAAAAGCGGTTAATCCAACATTAAACGAATACGTCGAGGTTTCACAATGGAACTATGATTATCCTGTTTTTAAGGTTATGAAAATATGGCTAGTTGAAGAACCCCCGGAAAAATCAGCGTTTCAGGAGTGGAACGATTCTATGGATGGTAATTTGTACTCATCAAAAGAGCATAGAAAAGAAGGCTGGAACGCTTTTGGGGAAGCTCTCAAAAAAGAAATATCAGAATCATGCATGAAGCACTTCGACAGCAAAATATTAATTGAAAGAATTGACAAACTAAAGGAACCATGAAAGCACTCGTATGTGGAAACGCTCCATGCCTGACAAATGAATTAAAAGGCAAAGAGCTACACGAATATTTCACGGTCAGAATGAACGGATACACTGAGCCGCCATACATGCCGTGTAAAGCCTGGTCAAGTTGGCCCGATCCAAGCCACAGGTTACACCATAACAGACACGAACCGATGTATGATGTCTCTGAATACGCTCAGAACTGTGAAGAACTATGGCTCGTTCATCCGGGCGTTATACCTTTGGCCGTAAATAAATTCAAGAGAATCCCTGATTTCATCCTTTCAAAACAGGGCGTGGTTGAGCTGACAAAAAAAGTCGGCTCCCCTCCAAATATGGGAATGCTGATGATTAAAGCCTGCATGGAACAGAAAAGGTTTGATGAGATATTTGTGGCCGGGTTTGATTTTTATGAATCGCCAAACGATTATTATTTTATCGAGGGTAAATTCGATCATCCCGCCCACAATCAGGCCGACAATAAACGCTGGTTTATGAAACAGGTTGAACATGGGAGGATTAAAAATCTGTGAAAAGTTGTAATAATACTTTACAGACTGTTAATTCCAATATACAATTAAACAACAAGCCAGAAATAAAATGATTGAAAAAATAAAATCAGCTCTAAGTTGCAAAACGAATCGTGAACTCGCAAATCTTTTAGGTGTGCATGAGTCGCAGATTACAAGGTGGAAAAAATCTGGCTTTCATAAGTCAACAGAGGCTGTTTTTAAATTGATTTTGGAATTACCAGAAAAGGGTGAACATGAAACTGATTAAAAAACTAGGGACAAGAGTAACGAGAACAGGCCATATATCAAGTTATGGGTTGTTTCAATGCCTTAGGTGCGGGGCAGAGGCGGAAAAACTTCTCCACGCGGGCAGAAAGGCCAAAAACTGTGGTTGCTTGATGAGGGAAAAACACCATTCAATGCATGGGTCCCCATTGTATAAAGTTTGGTGTTACATGAAAAAAAGATGTTTGAACAAAAATGCCACCGGCTTCAAGAACTACGGTGGGCGTGGGATTACGATATGCAGTTCTTGGCTGGAGTTCAAACCATTTAGTGAGTGGGCGAAGGCAAACGGGTACAAGAAAGGCCTTGAGTTGGACCGCAGAAATAACGACGGTAATTACACGCCTGAAAATTGCAGGTTTGTAACACATGCTGTTAATTCTAGGAATAGCCGCAGATCGAAATTAACTATGGGAAAAGCCAATGAGATAAGGGTGATTTATGAAAAAGGCTTATTATGCCATAGAGAGATAGGGGAAATGTACGGTGTGTCAGGAAGAACAGTCTGCTCAGTTATAAACAATAAAGCATGGATATAAAAAAAATGGTGAAAAATGATTAAGACATTTATTGTTTTGTCGATGCATAGGTGTGCGTCATCGCTAATAGCAAAAGCCCTTGCAAATGAGATCGACATGGGAGCCGTTTACCGGCCTATATCTGATCAACCTGCAGGAAACTGGGAAAACCTGGATTTCATGCAACTGAACATTGATATTCTGAAAGCGGCCGGGGGAAGTTGGGATAAACCGCCAAGTCATGAAGCTATCATGGCAGTCAAGAGTCGGTTCAAAAAGAGAATCAAACGCCTGGTTGGAAAGTTCAATGAAAAACATCAACCGGACGGAATATGGGGATGGAAAGATCCGCGGACAGTTTTGACAATTGAATTGTATAAACCGTTTCTGATCAATCCGCATTATATCACGATCTTTCGAAATCCACAGGAAGTTGCTAAGTCGCTACAGAAAAGGAACGGCTTTTCGATTGAGTTTGGATTAGACCTGGCATCCATTTATAACAGCAGAATTATCAGATTTTTAATGAGGAACCATGAAGATATCAATTGTACTCCCCTGGATTAGAAAAGATAAAATGAAACGGTGCGTCAGGATGATCAATAAAAATGCCGGGTATCCTATTCATGAAATCCTGAAAAAAGAAGACAAAAAACGGATCGGGTGTCCTAAAATGGTCAAGAAATTGGTTGAACGATCAACGGGTGATCTGGTTTGCTTTCTCGGGGATGATACGCTGCCGCAAAAGGACTTTTTGAAATATGCGGTTGAATCAATGAAAACATTTCCATTTAATTGGGGGCTTGTAGGTCTTAACGATGGAACCGGGAGAATCCTTCCGACTCATTGGCTGGCAAGTAAGCACCTTTTACCATTCCTGGACGATGAATTTTTCCATACCGGTTATAATCATTGCTGTTGCGATCAGGAACTATTATTCCGGTGCGAAAACATTCAGCGGTATGTCTATTCACAAAAGGCAATTGTTCTGCATGATCATCCTATTTTAAAAGGTGAAGCAACAACTGACAAAGACTATTTGAGAGTGTATTCTCCAGAGGTAAGAGGGCCAGATCAGGCACTTTTTAAACGACGTTCTGAAAATGGATGGAAGACATGAAAATACTTGGGACGGCAAAACTATACCCTAGCAGGGCAATTCACCTTGTCGACGGGTCTGGTAAAACCTTGTG
>Ga0208904_1001458_pt1 | contig 16126 bp, 27 predicted proteins | sample AntAceMetag02UKB_FD_184774 | JGI IMG/M metagenome (GOLD analysis project Ga0208904, IMG submission 184774) | Saline lake microbial communities from Ace Lake, Antarctica - Antarctic Ace Lake Metagenome 02UKB (SPAdes) (version 2) | ecosystem: Environmental > Aquatic > Non-marine Saline and...
TATTAAATGAACTTTCACAACCCTTAGATTATCTTGCTTGGAAATTTAGGTTAAATTCTGAGCATAAAGAAGATACGATTCAGGAATTAAAATTAATGATTATTAAAGATTATAAAAGAAATAAAGAAAGTAGAACAAAAAAAGTTGGTTGGTGGTTCTTACGTTGTAAATGGCATCTATTAAATAGATTAAAAAAGCATATGAAGAATCCTTTAGCTAATTCAATTTCCATAGATTCTTTTTTCTCAAAGGAATCAGAAGATTAGTTCTATGGAAATAATAAAATATTTAACTATCCCATACGAGAAAATTGGGTTGAACTTACATTTAATTGATTTAAAAAATAGGTTAACAGGTAGACAGTTTATTATATTAGAAATGAAACTTAAAAATTATAAAAATATTGACATAGCCAAAAAAATAAAAATGTGTCCAGCTACCATAACAAAAGAATTATATAAAATCAAAATAATAGTTAGGGAATATGTTAAACAAACTGATAATTAAACGAAGAGATTCAGTACAAGAGTATATTTTACGTGGATATTCCCAAGCCAAAATTGCTGAGATTTTAAAGGTTCATCCACAGACAGTTTATAATGATGTAAAAAAATTAAATACACGTTATGCGAAATATATATCAAAAAATCCAGATTATCTAAAAAATAAATTAGATAAAATTTTAAGATTTATTGATGAACTAAATCATTTAAAAACAGAATATTGGAAGTTACGTGATAAAGCGGGTGAAGAAATTACAGTTGCAGGAAAAGATGGAAAACAATTAACTATCCCACGAGGTTCACTAGATGACGAAAGAAAAGCATTAGATAGTATTGTTAAATTAATTTCTGAAGAAGCAAAGATTCTACAATTAACTGGGAAAGAAGATAAATTTTTGCAACAAAACTTTATTCATGTGGATAAAATTAATGCAAAAATAACTCCGTTAATTGAATTTTTTGTTCAAATTATTTATAAATTTGTTCCACTAGAGGCACAACAAAATGCTTTTATAGAATTAAAAACTTATAAGGAAGAAGATGAAGACGATAAATAAAATATGGGGAAGAGAAGAATGGTTAGTAAATAATGAATTATATTGTGCTAAGTATTTATATATTAATCCTGGTTTTCAAACATCAATTCATTTTCATAAAGAAAAAGATGAAACATTTATAGTTATTAGTGGGTTTTTAGATTTATTAGTAGGATTCCAAAACATTTATTTAACACAAGGAGGTGATACATGTCGCGTTAAGCCAATACAATCCCACCAGCTTAGAAATAACACTGTTAGTGAATTAAAAGTTTTAGAAGTAAGTACACCACATAAAGATTCTGACTGTTACAGAATCAAAAAAGGAGGAGAAGTAAAATGAGTAAATATGAAGAATACGTTAAAGAAGTAGAAAAACTAGAAGGTAAAGATAAATTCTTTGCTACTCTTTTATTGGATATTCGTTATGTGTTAAATAGTATAGATAAACAAATGAAGGGGAAAACTCAGGTCAAAAAACCTGAATAATAAAAGAATAGTTAATAAAAACAAAACATAAGAAATTTTTCTTTATTAATACATATGAACTTAAATGAGTTAATAAAAACAACTATTTCAGAGACTGTAGCTAATACACTGCAAGGAGATACTGTTTGGGAAGAATTTCCAGTATCTCCTACAGTTTTCTTTAGTGATTGGTTAAAGCCGGCATTATCTATTCCTCAATTAGATGTTCTTGATAATTTATTTAAAGGTAAAGAATGGAGTAAAGAATACTTAGAATATTTATTATTTTGGGGAGAAGGTGGAGGAAAAGATTTTACATGCGCGCGCATTTTAATTTATACAGCTTATTTTTTAATGTGCTTAAGGAATCCCCAAAAATATTTAAATTTTACTGAAAGTGAACCTATTGATTTAGTTAACATATCTGTTAATGGTGCTCATTCAAAGAATGTTTTCTTTAATAGATTCACTACAGCATTGAAATCAGTTAAAAATCCAGCTACTGGTAAAAATTGGTTTGAGGAGAAGGGAATGGATTTGAGGGACTTGAAAGATATACAAGTGTCAAAAGTTAATTTTAAAAAAAATATTACCGCGTATAGTTTAAATAGTGTTAAATATTCGGGTGAAGGTAAGAATATATTGTTAGCAATATTTGATGAGATTGCAGAATTTAAACCACATAAAGCAAAAGAAATTTATGATAACTTATGGTTTACCGCAATAACAAGATGGGGTAGTAAAGAAGGAAGTACATTTAGAATTATTTTAATTTCTTATTTAAGACATGAACACGATTATATGAATTATAGATGGGAACAATCAAAGACAGAAAAGAAAATTTATCGAAGTAAAAAGACGACTTGGGAAGTTAGACCTGGTAAAACAAAAGAAGATTATAAGGAAGCGTATGATAAAAATCCAGAAGAGGCAACAAGAAGATTAGAAAATATATTAATGAAGGGAGCAGGTAATTCATTTTTTGTTTATAGGGAAAAAATTAAAGAAGGAATTAATAAAAATAGAATGTCTCCATTTGTAGGACATCCTTTAAAGACTGAAGATTTAAATGATTTAGTTTTATTTCCACATTTTAAACCATTTAAAACAAAAGAAATTTATGACCTTGAAATAAAAACAGGCTTATCAGAAATGGAAGATAAACTTTTAACAGATTTAAAAAATCAACATAGCGATGCTTTATATTTTGCTCATATAGATTTAGCAAAAGGAAAACAACATGGGGATGCTGTTGGGTTTGGATTAGGACATCTATATAAAAAAAATATGCAATTAGAAGATGCACCTTATCATGTTTTTATAGATATTATGATGCAATTACGTTCTAAAGAAGGGGAAGTTGATTTTGAGAGAATTAGAGATTTTATATTTAAACTTGTTGATTTAGGATTTCCTTTTGGGCAAATATCTTTAGATGGTTATCAATCTGTGGATTTTCAACAGTGCATAAACAAAAAGGGAATTAAATGTGAACAACTATCAGTTGATAGAACTGATGAAGCATACCAAACTTTAAAAGAAAGAATTTATAATAAAACAATAGATTATTATGACTATCCCGTTTTTATAAGAGAATGTGAGGAATTAATTAAAGTAGATAATAAAGTAGACCATCCAGAGATTTCATTAAGAAGAAGCATTGAAGAAGGAACTGATAGGGGTTCAAAAGATGTAAGTGATACCGTTGCAGCTCTTACTAAAAGTGCGTTAGATTATGTTGGTAATGAAGTTCCTAGTGATTGGGTTGGGGAAAGTTTTTAAAAGGAGAAAAAATGTGGAAATTTTTAAAAGGAAAAAAAGGTATTGAGAAAGGCAATGGTGAGAAGATTCCAATGGTTAATAAAAATAAAGTTATAAAATCTTCAAGGGGTATAATAGAGGAGTCTACCGTTTATGGGGTTGGATATGGCGAGAGCTATGTGGATAAAATATTTCAATTATCTGGATTAACTAATGCAAAAATATGGGAATGTTATTGGAAAAATGCTTGGGTAAGAGCTTGTACTGATAAAATAATTAAAGAAGTTTGTAAATACAAAATAATTATTAAAGCTAAAGAAAGTTCTGATGATAAAAAGGATAATAAAAAAATAGAAGAAAAAATTAATGAAATTCAAGCTCTTTTAGATAATCCTAATCCAAAGGTAGAGTCTTTTAATGCAATTAGAAGAAAATATTTAAGAGATATATTAATTTATGATGCAGGAGCTTTAGAAATAGTTAAAGCAAGTCAAGAATCTAAACAATTAAAGGTTAAATTAAAAGTTGCAGTTGAAAAATTAACTATGTTAACACTTAAATCAAAACAAAAAAACCAAAAAGATTTAAGCGAATCTATTAAAATAAATAATAAAACAATAAACGATATAAAAGCAAAAATTATAAAAGCCGAAGTAGAAGAAAATAAAAATCCAGCAAAACCTAAAGAACTTTATGATATAGCGGGACAAGATATAAAAGTAAATGTAGATAAACATGGAAATTTTAAAACAGATTCAGCATATAAATTATTGTTTAATGGAGTTAAAGTAGCAGATTTTCAATCAGATGAATTAATTTATTTTGTTGCAAACCCCATAGCAGGTAGTGTATACGGGTTGTCCCCAATAGAATCTGTTTATAATACTATTATTGCTGATAACCAAGCAGCTATTTTAAATAGAAGAAGACTAGAAAATGATGGAATGATTTCAGGAGTGTTATCTTTTCCCGGTATGGCAGAAAAGAAATTAAAAAGAAATATGCTGTTTTGGAAAGCACAAGCAAAAAATAAAGCTGGCAGATTTGTGGTAACTTCAAATAAAGATGTTTCATTTACTAAGTTAACCGAAAGCCCAGAAGAAATGCAATTCATGGAATATCAAAGATGGATACTAAATAAAATAATGGCAGTATACGGGATGCAACCAATAGTATTAGGCATTATAGATGTAGGTACAGGAAAGTTAAATTCAGAAGAACAAAGGAGACAATTTACATCCGATGCAATTATTCCTTTATTAACTTTAGAGTCTCATCATTTAACAGAAGTTTTAATTAGACAAGGATTTGGGTATGATGATATAGAAATAAGTTATGAAAAACCTAAACAAGAATTAACTTTATCCGAAGTATCAAAAATATTAAATGATATTGGTAAGTTGGGAATAATATCAATTAATGAAGCAAGAGAAATGTTAGGTTATTCTAAATTAGAAGAAGGTGGAGATGCTTTACTTGTTCCTTCACAATTAAGAGAATTAAGAGAAACAATTGAAAGAGATGGTAGAAAAGCTAAACTTGATGATATTAAAGAAAGAATTGATTCAATACTTATTGATATAACTAAACCTTCTGAAGTAATAACAGAAGAATAAAAAATGTTTAAAGTAAAGCAATTTATTTCAGTTATTAAAATAGATAATATACTAGATTCTTATCGTGACAAATTAGAATTTCCAATTAATAGAGATTGGTTTAAAAAAGTTATTTGTAAACAGAAAGAGCGGTTAATAAATAATTCAGAAGTAATTAATAACACAATAAATATTATTGACGATATTATTAGAGAAGCTGTTGAAATAGCTATAACAGTTTTATTAGAACAAGTTTCTGCACAACTATCCTACAAAGAAAAATCCTTTAATATGAAAAAGAAATTAGATTCATTTGATGTAATCAAATTTGATAGAATTTTTAGAGAAGAAATGACAGCAATGAATGTTATGAATCATCCTAGATTATGGTCGGTTATGGGAGTTAGTTATGGGCAAGGAATGGAAAGAGGATTATCTGATTTAGGAAAATCTCCTGAACAACTACCTTGGCATGAATTTAGAGAAACTAAAGCTTACCAACAAAAACTTTGGGGAACATTAAAACATATTACTAATGGCTTAAGTGATAGGGTAAGAGGAGTAGTTGCTGTCGGAGTTGCTGATGGATTAAGTCCATATATGATAGCAAGAAGATTAAGAGACATTAAATTAGGACCTAAAAAAGTATTTGTTAATCCTAAAATAGTTGATGAGGTACAAGTTAGAAAAGGATATTCTTATATAATATCAGATAAGCGATATGCTGAAATGATAGCAAGAACAGAATCAGCAAGAGCATTAACAGAGGGTAGAGTAGGTGCTTATAGAAGAGGAGGAATTAAACAAGTTCAGTGGCTCAGTGCAGGTGATGATAGAGTTTGTATTTTGGAAGGAACAGCAAAAGTATTAACAAAAAAAGGAATAAAGAATATTAAAGATATTAAAATTGGAGAATCTGTTTTAACACATGAAGATAGATATAGAAAAGTATTAAAAACTTGGCATAGAAAAACAAATGAAGAAGTTATGAAGATAACTTTAAAAGGGAAACTTGAAAGTTCTTCTATTACTGTTACATTAAATCATAGTTTTTTTGTCTTGAGAGATAATGAAGAAACTTGGGTACAAGCTAAGGATTTATTATTAACGGATAAGATATTTTATTTTGCTAGAAAATGTCCTTTATGTAATAATTTAATGCCTATTGGAAATAAGTTTTGTTCATTATCTTGTGCTTCTAAAGTAGGCAACCAAAGAAGATGGTCAGACCCAAAGCAACATAAAGAACAATCTAAAAGAAATAAAAAGAATAAAAGTTGGATAAAAGCAAGAGAAGGATTTGATAAAAAAAGATTAGATAATCCCAATTGGTGGAAGTTGATATGTAAAAGAATGGGGATAACTAAAAAAGAACATTTTAAAAATGATATTGATTTTCGTAATAAAAGAGTTAAATTAAATCAGAAAACAGCTAAATATCCGAATCATCCTTTTAATTTAATAAATAAAGATATAAAAAGAAAAACAGAAGTTTTAAAAAAAGCTCATAAAACATTAGGAAAGAATCATTTAGGAAGAACTTGGATAGAAAAAAAGGTAGCTTGGTGGTTAAAAAAAATAAATATCTCATTTATTTCTACTAAATATTTTAAATTTGACAAAAAAAGAAGATGGGTAGATTTTTATTTACCCGATTATAATTTAATTATTGAAGTTGATGGTGAATATTGGCATAGTAAAAAAGATGTTATTCTATTAGATAAACAAAAAGATATTGAAGCTAAAAAATATGGATTTAATACATTACGTTTATCAGGAAAAGATATTAGAAATAATTTTGATAAAATTACGAAACAAATTAATCAAGCAATATATAATGGTTGTTTCATCCCTATTAAAATTAAGAAGCTTAAAAGTTGGAAATTAAAGAAAAATCAACCAGTATATAATTTGACGGTTGAAGATGATAATAGTTATGTAGTTAATTATATGGTAGTTCATAATTGTGATTTATGTATGGATTTAGACGGAAGAATCTTTCCAATTAATGCAGCACCGATGGTTCCTTTGCATATTTCCTGTAGATGTGATAAGGTGTCAGCTGGATTAACTGAACCAGTTAAAGTTCAAGAAGTTACAGAAGGGGAAAAAATATATGCTAATTCATTTACAAAAGATTATACAAAGAATTCAGCTTTATTAAAATCAGATTTGACTACTTTTAAAACAGATTATAGAGCGTTGACAACTATTCAAAGAAAACAATTTTTAAGACAAACTTTAAATCAATATAATTCAGTAGGGATAGTTCCAAAAGTAGCTCATTCAAATTTAGATGATATTGGAATGATGGTACTACAATCTAAAAAACTTGAATTGTTGCAAGCAAGACAAAAGGCATTTTTAAAATTGGGAATGGGTGAAAAGAAATCATTGTTGTTTATAGGAGATAAGAAAGTAAAAGTTTTAAATAATTTTATATCGTCAAATGGTAAATCAATTATTAACGAGATAACAAGAGTATCAAAATATAATACTGACCTTGGGGGTTTAACTTTTTCAGCTAAACGGTCTATTAATTTATTCCAAAAAGGCAAATCTTTAAATGTTATTTATATGCCTAAATCAAAAGTTATTTTCCCTCAATTTGGGAGTGAAATGTATTATGGGAATATTAAAGGACACAATTTAATTCATGAAATTGGACATACCATATATAATAATAAAAATATTTTGGATTTAAAAATTAACGGAACAAGTTTATATAAGATAGCAAATTATACTGGAACAAAATTTCCAACAGTATATGCGTCTTCAAATCCCAGTGAAGCTTTCTCCGAATTTATTGCTTCTAAATATTCAGGTACATACAAATTAGATTCTGGGACGATTAATTTTTTAGATAAATTAGAAGATAAACTATTATTAAAATAATATATAATATAAATATAAGTAATGAAAAGTAAAATACAATTAGATACTTTAGAATTAATAGTTACATCAAAAGAAAATAGGGTAGAGTCTTTTAGTGGTGATGAAACTATAGAGACATTAGTAAAAGATTATTTTGATAAACCCATTGATGTTGTTACATCTGGTAAGGAAGATAAAAAATTAGGAATGAATTCTTCAAAATCAAAAACCTTAAACCCAGGTGATAAGGATTATATAATGGCAGCATTAATTGAAATACGCAACGATTTAAATTTAAGAACGGAGTATAATATAAATGAATAAAAAGTGCCCAAATTGCGAAACCCGAAAATATCTTTACATAGGCAGTGGAACCTACAAGTGCATGAAATGTGGGACACTTGTTTATGAGAAAAGCAAGAAAAATTTTATTCAAAGACTAGCAACCAAATTGTGGGATATTCACTAATGAAATACGAAGGTCATTTCACAATGGGAACTAACCAATCAGGTAAAGGACCTAGAGTTTCTTATAAGTGGTCGGGTAAAGTATTAACTAAGATTTCAAAGAAACTAGGGAAAATTTTTATCAAAGTACCTAAAATAAAGTGTGATGTTTGTAAAAAAATAGTAAAGTGTGCCACAACAACTTATCATAGAGATGGAACTAAAACGACAGTTTGTAGTGATTGTCCTAAATTAAAATCTTAAATTATGAATGTTTCTTATTGTGATATCTGTGGTCATCCAATTAAAGGGGAAACTTTTCTCTTATCAATGGTTAGTTTAACTCGATTGAATGAACTTAGACAAGAATTAGCATCTCAACCTACATTTTATTTTGAAGGGGAACATCCTAAAGCAAAAACAATTGATATAGAAAGAAAAGAGATGTGTTCTAGTTGTAAAGAAATTGTAGATTTAATTTTTAAAGGTAGAAGAAAAAAAGCATTAAAAATATTAGCAAGTTTAAAAGCCGATTTAAAGTAACAGGAGAAAAATGGCACTTAGTAAGAATGCAAAAGATTTATTAAAAAAGAAATATTGTCGTGCTAACGAACAACCAAATGATGTTTACAAAAGAGTAGCAGAAGCTTTATCTTTAGGAGATAAAAGATTTGAAAAGAAATTAAGAATAGCTATGAGCGAAGGATATTTCTTACCTAACTCTCCTTGTATTAGGAATGCTGGAACTAAAAAAGGAATGCTCCATGCCTGCTTTGTATTACCAGTAGAAGATACTATGGAAAGTATTAGCGATGCTCTTAGGGATATGATTATGATTTTTAAGAATGGTGGCGGTGTTGGTATGAATTTTAGTAACTTAAGACCAAAGGGAGCTGCATTATCCACAGGGGGTTCAAGTAGTGGTGTAGTATCATTTATGCGGGGATTTGATGTTTGGACAGAAGTAGTTAGTCAAGGTGGATTTAGACGTGGAGCATTGATGGGAGTACTTAACTTTGAACATGCTGAAATAAAAGAGTTTATCCAGAGTAAATTAAAGGGGGATTTAACTAACTTTAATATATCTGTTATGGTTAGTGATAAGTTTATGCAAGATGTAGAAAAGAATAATAAAATAGAATTAAAAAACCCTACTAATAATATTACATCAGAAGTAATTAATGCAAAAACTATATTTGATATCATGTGCTTTTGCGCTTGGAACTCAGGTGACCCAGGATTTTTGTTTTATGATAGAATAAATAAAGATAATAAATTATTTCCCAAAGTAAAAATTAAATCAACAAATCCGTGCGGGGAAGTTCCTTTGCCTCCGTATGGTGCTTGCTGCTTAGGTAGTATTAATCTTAGTAAATTAGTTAAATATAATAAATTTGATTTTAATTTATTTGCAAAATATGTAGAAATAGCAGTAAGAGCATTGAGAAATAATAATGCAGTATCTCATTATCCATTACAACAAATTACTAAAACAATGAAAGAATTAGACCCAATAGGTGTTGGCATAATGGGGTTTGCTGATTGTTTAATTAAACTTGAAATCAAATATGATAGTCAAGAATGTTTAGATTTTATAGACCAAGTAGGGGTGGTATATAAACAAATTACTGATAAATTAGCAAAAAATTGTTTCTGGAAAAGAATAATAGCACCAACAGGAAGTTTATCTTTACTAGCTGATTGTAGTAGCGGAATAGAACCTGTATTTGATATAGATTTTACAAGAAATTTAACAATAGGAGTTATTAGAGAGACTAGAGAATTATATAAATCAAAATGGGTTAGAACAGCTCATCAGATTACTCCAGAATGGCATTTGAAAGTTCAAGCTAAATGGCAAGAATGGTTAGACGGTAGCATTTCAAAAACTGTTAATTTACCTAATGATGCTAGTGTTGAAGATGTAAAGAATATTTATATGCAAGCTTGGAAAATGGGATGCAAAGGAGTAACAGTTTTTAGAGATGGGAGTAAAGAGGGAGTTTTAAAATCAAAACCAAAACAAAAATGTGATGGCGATAGTTGTTATCTTTAAAAAATAATAATGAGTAAGTTAACAGTAAATTGTAAGTGTGGTAAGACTTTTGAAGTGGGCTTTATTGATAGATTTGCTTGCCCAAATTGTGATATTGTTTATATTAAAATAAGAACAGGCTTCGGGGATGATGATTATACTTGGGAGATAGAGAAATGATAGGTGATAAGCTACTTATAAAAATAATTCATAAGAAAAAAGCAAAGAAAATTTTACCTTTTATTATGTCAACATATTATCATAATAAGATAGTTGTTGCTATTGGAGGACAAAGTGGAACTGGGAAAACTGAAGTATCTCATTTGCTTCAGCAAGCTCTTTGGGACAAACATAAAATAAGAAGTTGTATGATATCAGTAGATGACTATTATAAGACTATGTGGAATGATAGAAATAAAGTCCGAGCAAAAGGCGGAATGAATTTAGTAGGTATGTGCGAAATAGATTGGGTGAAATTAACAAATTTAATCAGAAAATTTAACAGCAAAGATAAACTCTTAAATATACAACGTATCCATAAGTTCACTAACACATATGAAAAAGTCACAATTAATAATAAAGCAATTGATGTATTAATAATAGAGGGAATATATGCTTGTCATTTAAAAGAAGCAACACTAAAAATATTCCTTGAAGGGAATATTGATGATACTAAAAAATTTAGAGAAGAACGAAAGAAAGAAATCCAAACACCTTTTAGAATGAGGGTATTAAAAAAAGAAGCTAAAGAAGTTTCAAAGACAAAGAAAAGTGTTGATATAGTAATATCAAAATAAAAAAATGCAATATTGGTTCGTAAGTGACCTTCACCTCAATCATTTTAATATAATTAGGTTTTGTAATAGACCATTTAAGACTCTTGACGAAATGAACAGCACTCTAATTAGAAATTGGAACTCAAGAGTTAAACCAGAAGATACCATTTTCCATATAGGTGATTTCTGCTTTAAGAATTCTCTCGGTGGTAAACCTGGTGAAGGAACACCGATAAAAGCAATAGAATGGGAGAAGAAATTAAATGGAAAGATTATTCATGTAAAAGGAAACCATGATAAAAATAATTCAACAAAAACAATTATTAGTAATTTAGTTATTTACTATGGTGGCAAAAGAATTAACTTAGTTCACGACCCAAAATGGGCGGATATCAACTTTGATATTAACTTTACTGGACATGTTCATGAAAAATGGGCATTCAAAAGAATTAGAAAAGGTGAAGGATTTACTGATTGTATAAATGTAGGAGTAGATGTGAATCACTTTATGCCGATGTCATTTAATGAATTGATAAGTAAATATAAAAATTGGTTGAGAAATGGTCAAAAGGGGGTAGAAGATGAAAACAAATGAACAGTTATGGAAAATTTGTATGAATATATATATTGAGTTATATAAAAAGGCACAACCCCCCACTAATTTTAAGAAATTAATTGCTTCAGGAGAAACTAAGAAAGCTAATTGGTTCATGAACTATTATTTATCTGATAAAAAAATGAAGCAAATAATAAATAAATACATTAAGAAATACAAGTTAAATAAAAGAGATGGTAGAGTAGTAAATAATGAAATATTGTTAGGATGTAGTCCTACAAGTAATAAAAAAAGATGGGAAAAACAAGACAAGGTTACAATTATACTAGAAAAGAGTACTCTTGATAAAAAATTATTGCAGGGGATAAGAAATATCAATCTTGACGGGACAGAGGGGATGAAAAGAGGTGTGAAAACTTAAAAAATAATATATAATACCTATATAAGGATAACAGTTTATAAAATATTTACAACTAATTGAGACAGAATGAGTTATAAAAAGTTGGTATATAAATAAATATAATGAATATAAATATAGAAAACCTATACAACAGAAATATAGATATAGATAACAGAACTATATTTTTCATGCCCTGGCAAGCAGCTGAACCAAAAGAAGACCAATGGGAGGTAAGTGATTTATCAGCTCAAAACTTAGTTAAAGGATTATATTTATTAAGCATGAAAGCAACCACACCAATAACTATAATATGGAATTCACATGGTGGAACATGGGAAGCAGGTATGGCAATATATGACTTAATTAAAAAAATACCAAATGAAGTAATAATGGAATGCTATGGAAGAGTAAGGTCAATGGGCACTATTATATTACAAGCATGTGATGAAAGATTATTATCACCCAACTGTCAATTCATGATACATTACGGTGAATCAACAATAGAAGGTGAAAGCAGAAACGTGATAGCAGACGCATTAGAAGACAACAAATGTAATAAAATAATGGAAAAAATATACTTAAAAAGAATACGGGAAAAGAAACCCGGAACAAAACTAAAAGAACTAAGACATAACATGCAAGCAAATTCCTGGTTAGAGCCGAAAGGTGCAATTAGCATGGGCTTAGCAGACGGGATAATAACATGATAATACTAAGCATAATAGCAGGTGTGTGTGAATTAGTTGGTGGATGGATACTAGGAAACAAAAAACGTTTCGGATTCATTCTATTTGCCATTAGCGGAATATGTTGGATAATAGTTGGCATACATAAATCATTACCAGGATTGTTAATAGTATGTATACCAGGATTATTCATCAATACAAGAAACTTTAGAAAGTGGAAGAAATAATATATAATATCAACATGAAAAATAAATTTAAATTTAAAGTCGGTGATAGGGTTGAAGATAGTATAACTGGAAAAGCTACAATTGTTGAAGGCTATACAAAAGACTATTACTGTATGGATTGGGAACACTCTAGTACAGTTTCAATGGAAATGCATAAAGACCATGTTTATTGGACTCGGATTAAAAAAACACCACAATTTAAGATTGGAGATAGAGTAAAATATATCGGAAACTTTTGGAGAGGTTCAAATAATAAAGTATATACTATAGATAGTTTTATTAATGATTTAGATGATACCTATATAAAAGTTAAAGAGCGTGACGGTAATGCTAATATTAGAGATTTTATAAAAAAAGGAGATAAAATGAATTACATTTGTGTCGACGGAAAGAAAATTGAGTTAAGTGCTGAAACTGTAGCTAACTTTAAAAAAGAAAATTTACAAAAAGACATACTTGTACCTAATAGTATTAAGATAAATGAAGGCACTACACATTACTCGAAAGGAATTTTATTCAATGATGAGAAACAAGAGTTATATTATAGTAATCGTTCCAAGGTTTATATGGTGCAGCCAGCCAATAATTGCAATTCACGTGTTTCCTGCAAACTAACTCCTTGTAAAAGAGAATATTTAGAATCGGGAGATTTAGCATTCAGAAGCAATTACTCCAAACACTATTTTGATGAACTTTGGCAGTATTCTCTTATTCTAAATGCTAAAGAATATGTATATGTTAATAATAATAAAAAAGATATAATTGTTTCTGACTGTGATTGGGATTACTGGTATAAAATAGAAGAAGTGAATAAATAATATATAATATAACCATGAAGAAAGTATTTAAATACGGAACAGGTCATTTAATACCAGAAGGTGCAGTTTATTTGTCAACAGTAGTAGAGACAGATTCTCAGGTATTTGAAGATAATAATTTCAATAAGGTTACTGAGGTTAGAAATGTTTTGGTTTGGCATTACTTTTTAGTAAAAGTAAAGGATTAATATATAATACAATCATGGAACAAAGAGAAATAAAGTTTAGAGCTTGGGATAAAAGAGACAAAGTTATGTATTGTGGTGTTGAGAAAGGTATTGATTTTGATGACAGAAGCCATTATGAGTTTAAGAATTTTTTAGGTTATCAAAAGAAAGAAGATTATCACGAATGGGAACTTATGCAATACACAGGTCTAAAGAATAAAAATGGGAAGGAGATATATGAAGGGGATATAGTTAGTTTATATAAAGAATCTTTTATTGTGAAATTTAATGAAGGTGAATTTGTAGGAGATAATTCGGATTTCACTGAAGGTATATTATCTGCTAGTGAACTTAAAGATAGTGAAGTCATCGGTAATATCTATGAGAACAAGGAACTATTAAAGGAGAATAAATGAGTTATTACAGCGCATATCCTCATAGAACAATTTGTGATGTAATAGAAGAATTAAGAAAATGCTATGAAACCAGAAACTTTTCAAGTGCATTGGGTTTGGCTGAAGAAATACAATCAATGGGGAATAGAATGGAAGCAGCATTATCAGATAAAGCAGATGTTGAAAGTTGGACTAAGAAAAGAAAGGAAATGTCCAAAGAAATGAAAAAATTAAACGAAGAGATAGAAATTCTTGAAGAAAAAAAGACAAAACTGGAGAAAAACAAATGAATTGGTTAATGTATATCGGTGGTGGTATAATATTTTTGTCTTTTTGTTTTTATTTGCATTGCATTTTGCTACGTTTAATCTTTTTTAAACGAACAGTAACAAAAATTACTCTAAGTTTTAAGTATTTTATTGCACCATTAATGGTTTGGATATGGATATGTTGGAGGTTTATTAGACATGTATGATATAAGATTTGTAGATGCAAAGAATCACAATGGGAAAAAATTAAGAGATAAAAAGACAGGAGATATGTTGGAACATTGTCCTCACAGCTATATTGTTCATCCAGTTTTTGGAGAATGTGAAGAATCTATTTTTGGAATGCATTATTTTAGAGAAAAATTTATTGAACTTAGGGGGATTTGCATGCATTGCGGAGAAGTATTAACAATATCTGCTGAGAACATGAAGAGCAATGAAGAGGAATACAATGAAGAAATAGAAAGAATAGTGAAAGAATTGGATAAATAATATATAATAATAACATGATACATAAAAGGAGGTTAAAGTGGTAAAATTAGGTGATAAAGTAAAAGATTCAGTAAGCGGATTCAAAGGGATTGCAGTTTCAAGGCATGCTTATTTAAATGGTTGTGATAGAATATCAATTCAACCAGCAGTTAACAAGAAAGGTGAAATCCTTGAGAGCCAAACTTTTGATGAGCCTCAATTGAAAGTAATGCAAAAGAAAGTTATCAAACTTGGGGACAGAACAGTAGGCGGCCCAAGTAAATTCATGGACGAAGGAAGATAATATAATTATGATACATAAAAGATGTAGAAGATGCGGAAAGATAGGACATAAGCCAGAAATGGTGAAACATGTTTGGCAAAGGCAGAGTTATAAAGAATGGGCTGGCAGTATGTGTACAGCTTATTATGACCCGAAATGCTATGCTGAAGAATTCAAAGTTGAATTTGTATATAGTTTTTCAGAACAAAAATATGTTTGGGTGAAAAAATAATGGCACACTCAAAAAGAAGAAGAACTGAACACCAGAAGAGTAGAAATAAATCAACTCAAGCAATGAGAGCCGGTAAGAAAGAAGCACACAGGAAAAAGGAAAGTGATAAATGGGCTAATGATGTAAAATACCAAGAAGAACAGAAGAAAAGACTTGAAAGACTTCAAAAGAAACCAAAGTACAAACAAAACATAGAAGATGGAATCCGAGCAAAAGCAAAGAACAAAGAACAAAAACAAATAAGGAATAAACAATTAAAAGAAGAACCAAAACGAAGGAGATTCAAATGACAAAAGGCGATAGAATATGTGGGTTAATTTTAGCTTCACCGTTTTTAATTTTCTTTTTTATTTTTGTAGTGGTAGTAGCTTCAAGTGATTCAAATGGGAAACCATCAACAATAGAAATGAAAGAAACAAAAGATTGTACATTCCATGTTAAAGGTCAAGGATGGATAAACGATTATTGTTCAAACGCGGATAAGTATTTAAGAAAATAAGGAGGTTGAAGTGGACTTTCCCTGTGATACTTGTAAACATATAAATATTTGTTCCATGGATTCTAATTATAAATGTTCTGCTCTATTTATTTTCAGGCAACTAAGTAAAGAGAGTGTAAGGGGTAAAA
>Ga0208904_1001459_pt1 | contig 16117 bp, 17 predicted proteins | sample AntAceMetag02UKB_FD_184774 | JGI IMG/M metagenome (GOLD analysis project Ga0208904, IMG submission 184774) | Saline lake microbial communities from Ace Lake, Antarctica - Antarctic Ace Lake Metagenome 02UKB (SPAdes) (version 2) | ecosystem: Environmental > Aquatic > Non-marine Saline and...
CCCTAAAGCCTCACCATTGTGGCGGATATTCAACCGGCACTATGACGACTTTGAAAAATCGTACCCGGAAAAATTCGAGAAAAAGTACGGCTTTTTCAAACCGGTGGTCGGAGAAGTGGTTCGAAGTTATCTGAAATGCGGGGACCTGAAACAGGGATTTGCCAGTATCCGTTGCTGTGACTGTGGGTACGAATTTCTACTTCAATTTTCCTGCAAAAAAAGGTGTATCTGTGCTGCTTGCATGGCTAAAAGAGCCATTGTTTTCGGACATCACCTGAACGAGAATGTCTTCTTTCCGGTTCCACATCGGCAATATGTTTTCAGTCTTCCCATTATGCTTAGAGTGTATTTCAAGCATGATCGAAAATTACTCTCAAAACTCTGTCAATGTGCGCACAAGAGCTTGTTAAATTTTCTACGAGAAGTCGTTGGATTAAAAGAGGGTGTTCCAGGCGTAGTGATGGGGATACACACATTCGGAGCATCACCCGAGAAATGGCACCCACACATACACGCTCTTGCGACCGATGGACTCTTCAAAGACAGTGGCACTTTTTATGTCATGAAAGATGTAGATCTTAAGCCTTTAGAAGAACTCTTCAGAGCCGAAGTGTTCAAAATGCTGAAGAAGGCAGGGAAGATCAACGATGAGCTAATTAACAAACTGCTGAAATGGAGACATTCCGGTTTCAGTGTGAATAAGGGTGTGCCGATAAAAAAAGAGGACAGAGAGGGCAGGGAAACTGTTGTTTAGTATATGATGCACAACGTTTTCAATGTGGAAAACATTACCTATATCGAAAAAACAAGGAAAGTGATCTATCATCGCAAAATGCAGAAGGGGAAAAACAAAAAGAACTTCATGGTGAACACAGTTGAAGAGTTCATCGCTGCTATCACCCAACATATTCCAAAAAAATCATTCCAGATGACCCGTTACTATGGATTCTACTCGAACAAATCTAGAGGAGTGCGGGCTAAAATTGAACAGATGGAAGATGTGGATCCAAGTACCGAAGCCGTTGTAGATGATGAAAAAGTAATCGATGTTTCTAAATATCAATCTAAAAAGGTACCCTCCCTGACTTAGCGAGAATGCATCGCGCTAAAGCGCTTGGAAAATTTGGAAAGATGACCCATTGATCTGTCCAGAATGTAGTTCTGAAATGCGTATTATTTCGTTTATCGAAAAGCCGCAAATAATTAAAAAAATACTGACGTATTTGAATCTATGGGAAGAGAAGTCATCCCGCGATCCACCTGTCATGTCGAGTATTCCGGAAGAACTCGTTTATGTCCCGATTGAGGATGTCAGCTGGGGGCAGTTTGAGAACTCCGGGTTTGCTGGCTAGTTATCTAATCCGAAACTTTTTAAACAAGTGTTTCGAAGAAGGGTCTCGTGTCTTCAAAAATCGTAGAAAAGTCATATAATCGGAGCCCGACTGATATTTGATTCCAATTTTTCATATCAAAACAACATATCTGCCAATTTTTTTTCTCGAACTCCCATCTTTAAACCCAAATCTTGAAAAAGTGACAAAATAATTCTTGACTTCAAAAAACCAATTTCCTATCATCTTCCCGCTCTAAAACACTGGGCGGGAAAAACCCTTACATACTAGAAAGTTAACCCCCTGTTTATCAAAAGTGATAATTATATAAATTCATTTCATCAGAATTGGACTTGAGTTGGTGTGTATTGATCACAACTACTGCTTTTCCCGCATTTATCCTGAGCATCCTCATTTTTACTAGTATTAGATAGGTAATCATATAGTATTGTCTTATTCCAATAAAACAATATTATATGATGAGTTCAATCGAGAGGGTTTAGTTGAGTTTTTTCCAAAATGGGGGATGCTCCTTTTCGGTAAACGGTTGGTGCGTTTAAACTGCATGTTTCAAAAATCTCTGAAATAGTGTGAAAGCATTCTCTGGAATTTAGGCCGTTAATCTAAAACTTTGTAAAAGAGGAGATAAGATGGACAATAATACTTTAAATGCAAACGCTGAAGAACAAGGGTTGTCATTGCCGGTATCTTTGGGTGTATTGGTTGGATTGTCTGTGGTTCTTGGTGCGTTTGTAGGAATGAATCATTACCTGGGAATACAATCAACATGGCTTGGATTTCTGTTATTGTGGTATTGGGGGATGGAAAAACAAATCGACTTCAATGTCCTGATAACGTCAGTCTTACCCGGCTCTTTTATCGGTCTTGGAACAGCTTACCTTATTCATGCTGGACCACAAATGTTTGGAACGCCGGGATTGGTTGTTGGCTTATCTGCTTTAATATTAGTGATACTACTCACCTTGATCAAAAAACTTGCTGTACTTGTTAATGCCTCAACGTTTCTTGTTTTATGTGTAGTTTTGATTCCAGTAGTCGGCAAAACGAATGCCGATTTTCTGGATTATATAAAGTCTATTGTTTCTTTCGCCATTTTCTTTGGTGCAATTGGTTGGGGATTACCTCGCCTTATAATGTATAAGATGTCAAAAGCCGACGATAATTCCTAATCGAAGGGTATAGAAAATATTAGTATAGTCGATTATTCCGTTTGAATTCGATGCAAAGGAATGCCAAATAGGTGCGACTCATCCTACAGGGGACAGTCTGTGATAAGCAGAGTTTTCGCATCAGGAACGCAACTTTGCATCACTTCGACGAAGTCCTTTTTCATGAAGAATTCGTTCATGCCATGGGATTGAAAAAGTAAAATATGTCAAAGCCTTTACCTACAACCCTTCAGCCGAGAAAACGACGGATTTTCCGGCTGTCGTTCAGATTGAGTGTCTCCTGTCGTGATGACTATAGACGGAAAAGCAAGGCGAAAACACCCGGAAAATCGCTCCTTTCTAGGTTTGTCGCCAATATTACTTTTTTGTTTCCGTATGGTCAAAAAAGTAAAATGGGAACGAAACTAATACTGGTGAGACTTTCCACTTATTTTTTGGCCAAATTACCGTCCGTGCAAATCACACTGTCATGTCTTAGGTCTTCTCAAGATCATTTCTTTTCTCAAATCTCACCAAAATACACTTCTGGATACTTCTTGCCTTCGATTAAGTGATGTGAAATAATTAGGGTATAATTTTAACAACTAAGGAAAGAACACTCTAAAGTACATATTTTTACGTAAAAACATGACCACAGTAAAAACATATATAATACAATGAAGTAGTCCCTCGTGTGTGCGGTTCCCGCCACCTCCACCACACATCAAAGAAAGCCTACGGGCTCTAACCGTAGGCCTTCACCTCACCTTAGTGCACCTCAAAAAACACCAATACCGCATTTTTAGTGACACTCTCAGCCTTTTAACGGTGGGAGTTTGCGGGATATTTACGCTCTTTTTCCCATCCCAAAAAGCAGTATTTTATGGAGGTGAAGAGTGACCGTGAAGCATCCCACCTTCATCGTCAGGAATAACAGCTACTCAGCCTACTTTTTCCGCACCGTCATCCCCAAAAACCTTAGAAGTAGATTTAATGGAATCAGAGAAGTAAGAATTTCTTTGAAGACTGGCATTGTTGATTATTTTGTACTCCCAACATCACTTTTTGCAGCCCTTCATATAGATATAATCATACCTCTCTCATTACTCCCTTCGGGGAGTTTTGTTCAAATTAAATAGGAGGTTGAATATGTCAATTGTCTACGGTGTGTTACTTGGTATTGCTTTCATTGCAGCGATCTTGATCGTTTTGAAAATGATGTCAGGTAAAAGACAGAAGATGTCACACGCAACCCGGGTATGACTTGACCAAAATCCTTTGCCTGGGGGGCAGCAAACAGTTTGGTGCCTACTTCCCCTGAAATTAAAGTGCCTGCACCGGCAGTTCCTGAAAAATTTTAAAAATCGCGACGGGACAGGTTCTTTTCACCCCTTTCATACTTACGTTTAACACTCGCAACAACTGAACGGGCACCATGCACTAAAAGAGTTCGAAGATATCTGTCTCCTTTCTTGCTGATTCCTAAATTCAGGTTTTTACCTCCCGTCCCGGTGTGTTTGGGGACTAGGCCAAGCCAGGCCGCAAACTGTCTGTCATTTTTAAAACGCTTGGGTCGCATAAAGCAATTGACAATGCGGTGTTTGTGAACAGTCCTAGACCTGATATCTCGGATAATCGTTGACTTACAGGGTCTTGATCAAAGCAAATCTTCAGCTTGTTATCATAGGTCTTTATCTTGTCATTTAGGGCAATGAGCTCTGAATACAATTCCTGAAATACTTCTACTCCTTTGTAGCTCAACTGTTGCTCCTCACGGGACAATAATTCCTGTATCGTCTTTATTAGTGCTGGCTGTCCCCGAGGAACGACTGTTCCAAACTCACCCAAAAGCCCTCTGATCTCATTCATTAAAGATGTCCGGTTATTCATCAGACGACTTCTGACCCGATGGACCATTTGTAACTCTTGTTGCCAAACCTGTTTGATGGCAACAAAATTCATAGGTCTAATTGCGGCCTCAGTTATGGCTTCTGCATCTGCAGCATCATCTTTATTGCCCTTAACAAAAGGCTTTACATATTGAGGGGCAATCAGTTTAACCTCATGTCCAGACTTTCTGAATGTACGCGCTGAGTAATTACTTCCAGCACAAGCTTCCATTACAATTATGCATGGATTAAGATTTGCCGTAAAATCCATCATCTTCTTTCGGGTAAAACAACGTTTTAGAATGCACTGGTCTCTGTTATTGATACCGTGCATCTGAAACTTGGATTTTGCAATATCGATCCCCAACATTTTAATTGTCTTATCCATGGTAGTTCCTCCTTTGATAATGAATGGGTTAATAGATTTTCCATTCTGGCTCAATTGAAGCCTCGTTTCAAGGGAGGAACCATTTTATTATTTTAATACCCTACGGTTACTCCAATTTAGGACAAATTTGGATTCAGGATTGGACAAGAAAATTTAAAGTATTTCGAATTGTTAAAGAATAGATTATTGTCCTCCAGAAATTATACTTTATATGGATATCAAGTCTCTATTAGAATTAATAAGGCCAAAGTGCGTAAAAACCATCAGTAAGTGAGTTTTCTACCTTGGATCTCGTTTATTAGTTGACATAGTTATGCCCTAAAAATAGACTGGTCTTAAACTAGTCTGATGGAGGGCACTATGGAATCAATTGGCGCGTATGAAGCAAAAACAAACTTGGCAAAATTGCTGGAAAGGGTATCAAAGGGAGAGCAATTCACCATCACAAAACATGGTGTGCCAATTGCTGTATTACAATCACCAGTTTCTACTCGCAAGATGATACCCAAAAAAGCTATTGAAGAAATTCGTATATTTCGTGAAAAACATTTAATAGGATCTGGAACGATTCGAGGAATGATTGAAGAAGGGAGGCGTTGAAGGGATGGAGTTTGTAATCGATAATTCGATTGTAATGTCTTGGTGTTTCAAGGACGAGATCAATAGTTATGCAGATTTTATACTGGATAGCCTGGAGAGCCATTCGGCAATTGTTCCATCAATCTGGCCACTGGAAGTTGGAAATGTTCTGTTGGTGGCTGAAAGAAAGAAACGTTTAACAGTAGCGGATAGTTCCCGATTTCTTGATTTGCTGTCAAATCTTCCGATTTTCGTCGAACAGGAACCTCCCGAGCGAATGATCAAGGAGATATTTGCGTTGGCCAGAAGCCTGGATCTCTCCAGTTACGATGCATCGTATCTGGACTTGGCAATGAAGAAAGGGCTTTCCATTGCTTCATTGGATAAAAACTTAATCAGAGCATCGAAAAAGGTTAAGATACCCATTTTTCTGGATCAGGCGAAATAAATTTATATGTGAATTAAGGAACAAAGATGTTCAATGGTATAAGGGAAAATCCCCTGATACGCTATTTGATACCTATTTAGAAGGCAATATTAGTGCGGATCATCAAGCAAAGATTAAGGAATTTGATATCCTTGATTTGTATAATAGTTGATGTTGAAAACTGCTTCTTTGATAATCGCTCAACATCTTCTGAACAAAATATAACCGCGAATGGCGGTTGTGAATCCGCCATTAATTCTATGTTTTTGCACATTCACTGAACCGCTTTTCCACAAAGTATAAATCTATCTCTATCGTTAATCTAAAAGGTCTTTCGATATTTTCCAACTCAATCAGGCTATACCCCCACTCATCAACAAGACCTGTTACGTAGCAAAATGCAATATTCTCTACTGGGGTCATATTCAGTTATCCACTAGGTCTCGCTCCCGCAGGGTTCAAACAATTTTACGACAACCAAGGGATCTTCAGTTTCTTCCTGTGAATTAAGCGGATAGTCTTTAAACAGGGCTTCGAATTCTACTGTTATCAATTTCATCATTCCTCCAATAAAAGGAATTGGTGGAGAGGATCTCCACCGGATAACGTAATGTGATGAAAAATATGTTTTGCATAGTTGCTTTCTGAAATATTACTCGATCTCTACCTGTGAAACCCTTTCCTGCAGCTATTTCATCGGTTTTTTGTGACTTTCTCTTGTCATTGTCACACCCATCGGGTTAATTTCAAACAACAGACCGACAGACCTTCATAACCTCCTTACACGGCACCGGTATGGAAAACAGATTGAAACAGTGGATTCCGGCAGTTGATTGGTTGTCATCTTATAAAAAATTGGATCTTCAAGGTGATTTGACCGCCGGGATCACCACCGCGGTGATGCTGATCCCCCAGGCGATGGCCTACGCCATGTTAGCCGGTCTTCCACCAGTCATCGGATTGTATGCGTCCATGGTACCGCTTCTGGTCTATGCCCTGCTGGGAACCTCCAGGCAGTTGGCTGTGGGCCCGGTGGCGATGGTGGCGCTGCTGGTTTCCAGTGGTATCGGCGGTTTGGTGACCGATGGCAATGTGGCGCGGTATATTGCGTTAACAGTATTGTTGACCCTCCTGGTGGGTGTCATCCAGTTTGGCATGGGATTGTTACGGGTCGGTTTTTTAACCAATTTTCTATCTCACCCCGTTATCAGTGGTTTTACATCCGCTGCCGCATTGATTATTGGCTTTTCCCAGCTGAAGCATCTGGTCGGGCTGAACCTGCCCCGCACCCAAAATGTCCTGCAGCTGCTGGGGTCGGTTTTCGAACAGATTGAGGCGATCAATCATATAACCCTGGCCATCAGCATCGGTTGTATTCTGTTTCTAATAGTCCTGAAAAAGATCAACCCCCTACTTCCCGCGGCCTTGCTGGCAGTAGCCCTGTCATCGCTGATCACCTGGGGACTTGACCTGGTAGACAAAGGTGTCATGATCGTGGCGGAGGTTCCAGCGGGTCTGCCACCATTCGTCGTGCCAGAACTCTCTCTGGTGGAACTGAAAACGCTTCTGCCTGTCGCACTGACAATTTCTATTGTGGGATTCATTGAGTCAGTTGCCATTGCCAAACAGATTGCGGCTGAGAAATTTTATGAGATTGATCCCAATAAAGAGCTGGTCGCATTGGGGTTAGCGAATATTATGGGGGCTTTTTTCAAAGCCATGCCCGTCACCGGTGGATTTTCCAGGACGGCCGTCAATAAAAACGCCGGCGCCAAGACCGGCTTGTCCGGCATGGTGACGGCCGCGATTGTGGCCTTTGCTCTGCTTTATCTGACCCCGTTGCTTTACTATCTTCCTCAGGCAACGCTGGGGGCGATTATTGTAGTGGCGGTGTTTGGATTGGTGGATCTGCGGGAAATCAGGCATCTTTGGATCGTTAAAAAAGACGATCTGGCTCTGTTGTTGATCACGTTTCTGGTCACGTTCGGCATTGGTGTGATGGAGGGAATTTTCACAGGGATTTTCCTGAGTATGGCGTGGTTTATTGTAAAAACCACTCGCCCCCACTATGCCATTCTGGGGAAACTGCCGGGGAAGGCAGATTATCGCAATGTGGAGCGGCATACGACGGAATCAACCGGCACGGTCCTGGTGATTCGGTTTGATGCACAGTTTTACTACGGCAATGTCACCTTTCTGAAGGAGACGTTAAAAAAGGTCGAGCGGGAACGTGAAACGCCCATGGCAGCAGTGGTCATTGATGCCAGCTCCATCAATCAACTCGATTCATCTGCAGATTCGGCCCTGCATGAGATCATCGGAAGCTATCAGCACCGCAATGTGGGGTTCTATTTTGCAAATGTGAAGGGTCCGGTTCTGGATGTGATGAAACGGTCAGGGTTTTATGAAAAACTGGGGAATAATTGCTGCTATATGAATATACACGAGGCGGTCCTGGCAGCACAGGGATAGGCTTCACCGCACAAATGGTAAATAACCGGGTTGTTTGAACCGTTTAACTGAGGGTGGATTTATTTTTAAAAAGGAGAAATGATGGAAGTGTTCATGGGAAATTCGTTGCTGATCAATGCCATTATTGGCGGGACATTAATTGGCTTGGCCAGTGCTTGCCTGATGCTCTTTAATGGCAGAATCGCCGGAATTTCCGGTATTGTGAAGGGGGCTCTGCGAGTTGAAAAGGGCAATTTTCTCTGGAGAGCGACATTCATTTGCGGGATGGTTTTGACGGGTATAATCTAACAGCAGTTTAATCCTGATCTTTTCCTGGTTAAAATAGATCGTTCCCTCTGGGCATATGGTATCGCGGGTTTACTGATCGGCATTGGCACCGGCATGGCAAGCGGCTGTACCAGCGGGCACGGGTGGTATCCTGTTTGGCCTGTTCATCTCCTCTTTCATCGGGCAACCGGAAAAATAGAGTGGTTGTTGGTCTGAAATCAGATCTGTGTGGCACTGATGATCTGTCGACCTTTGATGGTGCTGGGCGGTGCGGATGAATCTGATGTCCGGTAAATAAATATAATCCAGAAGGACCGGCGCAGATTTAATTGGCTGCAGAAATTGATCTAGATGCTATCAAGTAGGTTGTAGAATTTTCCTTCCATTTCACTCCTTGTCAGGAATACACCCCGCACCGAGCTCGTGGTGGTCCATGAATCCTTCTGTTTCACGCCCCGCATTCGCATGCAATAGTGTGCGCCCTTGACAACACAAATGACGCCCATGGGTTTGATGTGATCATCGATCTCGTTGACAATTCTTTCTGTGAAATCCTCCTGGATGCAGGGCATTTTTCCCATTAATTCGATAATTCGCGCAAGTTTGCTCAGACCGAGCGCTTTGCCATCTGGAATGTAGCCTATGTTTACCTCGTAGCGAATGGGCAGAAAGTGATGAGGACACATAGAGAAAACAGTAATCCCTTTTTCCAGCACGATTCCAGTGTAATGGGTTGGAAAGCCGGTTTCGAATATCCTGTGAATCTCATCATCCGCACTGTCCAATCCGGCAAAGATTTCTTCATAACTCCTCGCCACTCGCTGTGGCGTTTCGAGAAAGTTAGGATCAGTCATGTCGAGTCCAAGGCCCTCTTCCATCAGCTCCCGAAAACATCTTTCAATGACTTCCCGATTGATGGATTTAGCGCTTTTTTCCACGGCTCTTCCTTTTATATTTAGATTTGATGAGATGAAACAAGATGATAGATGATGATAGAAACTAGGTTTTTCGAAGTCAAGAGTTGTTTTTCTCGATGCTCAACTTCTGGGTCGGAAGACGGACCCTGAAAGGGAACAGGCCGTTAATCAGCGGCATCGGAACAGACATGAAATGAGAAAAGGAGGCAAAGAATACGGACAACTGATTCATGCCCATCTTCACCGATTTATCTTCTAGACCAATACCCTCCATTTTGTTAGTATTAAAGGTTTTTGAAAACACGTGAAAACCATGATGGGTCATTTGTTTTTTGAAGCCTGATCAGGCAGTGACAGGTCTTCTACGCCTGGAAATTGTTTATGAGTCATCGGTCTCCTGTTTTGAATAACCGATCGATCAGTCGTCATCAGCTCAGTACATCAGAGCGTTAAAATGGCAGTTTTTTTACCAGAGAATATCAGGAGTAACCATTGAATTTAGGTATACCAGATTATATGCAACATACACATCCAGATGCACTTTTGAGTTTGGAAAGGCCTTCTCTCGGCAGAACTCATCGGTATCTGTATGGGAGAGGTTCTTATCGCAAGCTTGATGAAGAGCGGGCAAGTCCGGAATTGGGCAAGAAAGAAGATCCCAGAGTTAAAACCAAGGAGTATCGGGAACTGGAAAAAACCCTGGATAGAATGGAGGATCAACAGAAGATAAACTATCTCAAAAAACGATTAACCAGTCACATGTGCAGTTTTTATATCGAAAGTCATCCAGAGCTGGGATTGGTGGCCGACGAAGACCCAAGAATGGGGAACGAAATCCAGAGACGAGTTCACCGGATTCATAAGATTCTGGACGACTCCCCTTTGTACTCACCATTTTTGAGGGGCATTAACACGGATCAGTACAATGAAACAGGCTGGTCAAGGCGTCAGAAACAGGCAACACCGTTCATAAAAGATATAAAAATCCTGATCAGAAAGGTCGAAAAAAAATCTGTTGAGAAAGAACCAAAAATGTCAGAGATGATGCTCTCTGATTTGATCTACGAAAATGAAAACAGGAAAAAAAGTACTCTGCTGCCGGAAGTCTTTATTCTCAGGGGGCTTTACTCCCTCTTAAAAATCCAGAAAATCGAATCCCTCAGATATGCCAGCGAAAAAGACATCAGTATGCTCAGGGCCAATCATGGGAACTACCGTAATGCCTTGCGCTATATTGCAAAAGGACTCTTCAATGGAGGGTTTACACTATTCGATGTCATCATCTTCGGCAGCTTTTTTGATAAATATATCCAGAACTACAGAACCTGGCTGGGCATTGAAATGATGGCGATCCGATTTTCCGGGAGACCGGACGTTGATCAGTTGCGGAATAAAGTCAAGAGACAAGTGGCCACGCTCAAACATATCAGAAAAAATAATAAGAATATTCCGGTGCTCACGCGTATGTACCCCTGGTTTTCTGATGACTACAAATACGTCAGGATCAAAAAAGCCGATGTTAAGGCCGCTATTGGCAACTATGAAAACAAACATCATAGTAAAAAAGTTCACGGTATTGCTAACCGGCAGATGATGGCCCTTTATATTAATCTGACCACTTTCTTAGCCGGCAGCCCACTCAGCCGGCTCGCGGTCATACTGTCCAGAGAGCTGAAAACGAGAGATCCTGAACTGATTTTGCAGAAAAGAATGATACAGTCCACCCAGATGCTGAATAACTATTACCGCATGCTGGGATTGGGGATCGACAGCAAAAAAGGGCAGGGGAACTCATACAAATTGCTGCAGGGACTCTTGAGCCAGTGCAACGAAACCATCGAGAGATATGTATTTAAAAAAGGCGGGCAGTTTGAAAAACCATATGAACGAGATCCGTTTATGAAGACTTACATTGCCCTCAACACCTTTTTGCAAGCCTATCCCGATGACAAGGCGGTTCGAAATTTACTCCATAGCTTTGAGCTACACGCAGAAAGACTTCTCAAAGCGTCAGCCAGTTCGAATCAGATAAAAATCGCCAACACCATTGTGCATAATATTAAAGCCTCCAAAAGGAAACATTCAGAGCCATAAAATAGCAGGCAGCAGAAATTATTTTGACTGTCTTGTGATTTTACTGCTGAAGTCCTCAGGATCCCACTGTTTTCTGTAGAAAGCAACTCCTCTCGGCTGAGAGATTCTTAGACACGGGTGATCTGGTCAGCCCTCAATCGCTTTCAGCCGCTCGTCAAATGTTCTGCCTCCGATCACATCTGTATGAGTTGTTTTCCGCGCCATCCCTAATACGTCAGAGATTTCAGTAAGCGTTGACAGGGATTGGTTGCCCGTTCCATTCTCCATCCCGCTGAGTGTAAGTTGAGAGAGCTTGGCAAAGGATAGCTGATCCATTGATTGTAGTGTTAAATCACTATTTTTTCCCAGTTGTGTGAGAACAACTTGAATTTTTCATTAAAAACAGACAAGTTGGTAAAAACACGAGCACAAATTTTCATTATTCGGGAGAGATCAACATGGCGATTATTCTTTTGGTAAATTTAAAAGGAGGTGTTGCTAAAACAACAAATGCAGTGGCAATTTCAGAAACGCTGGCGAACTCCGGTAAAAATGTACTAATGATCGATGCAGACCATCAATGCACGGCCAGTGAGTTATTGCTCGGGGAAAAACGTATGCTGAAATGTGAAAGACGTAAGAAAACCCTGCACGATTTATTAGCAACCATGCTTGATGATGGGTTCAATGCAAATCAGTTTGAGACGTTTATTGAAAGAGGGGCATCAAATATCAAGGATGGGTTCAAGAATCTCGCTGTTCTTCCCTGCTCAATCAGAATGGACGACTTCAACACGAATATTCAAAAGGCCCGCAAAGGGTATCATACGAATAAAGAGTTCAATCAAATTTTCCATCGGCGACGGCGGATTTTGCAGAATTGGCTGAACAGCAATTTTGATTATACAATTGTTGATTGCCCACCAAGCATTTCCATGCAGGTAAAAGTCCTGCTTTCAGTTGCTGACGCCTATATTATCCCCAGTATTCCAGATCGGCTTTCGGTGCGTGGGTGCCACAATTTACTGGATAGAATTCGTCGTACCGGGTTTAAAACATTTGGTCTCGGGATTGTATGGTCGCTTTACCGGCAGCAAGACAAGATACATCGCCAAATCGTCGCCGAGGCGAAAAAAGGAATTAGTGACTTTTCTGCGCTTCCCTCACCATTTGAGTCCATCATACCCAATACATCTCAGATCGCTCAGGCGTTTCAGGAATCAAAGCGCTTTGCCTCTCATTCTGCGAAATACACACCCATTGGTTCCCGATTATATCAACGGTTGTGTAAGGAGATCGAAAGCCGCCTGGTTGGCTGAAAAAAAATATGGTATTCCCTGATTACATGGAATAAATTGAAGTAAACCGGGTAGTTCGCAAATGGTACTGTTCGGATCTTGACAACTGGCTGCAGGGAAAATACAAAAAAACGACACTGAATTCGGATCAGCAGAAGTTGAAATTATCGTGGGCGCCTTTGAGGAGCCATCAATGGTAACCCCACGATGATGAAAGGTTTACTTTTCAAACAGCTACCTGGTTAGTCCAGGCCAAAATCTGCGAGATCGGGTCCAAGGTGCACCCTTTCGTTTTCTCCCAGAATACCCATGGAGAGACAAATCAGCGTCCAGAAGTGGATGCAATGATAATCTCCGCCATAATGCTCTGCCATATCATGTATCTGAGAATGACAGTTATGGCAGGGAGTGATGACATAGTCCGCTTTCGTCGCCTGAATCTGATCAAATTTGATTTTGCCGTAGGTCCGCCGTTCCTCTTTCCGTCCGGATTGAAGGAATCCGCCACCACCGCCGCAGCAGTAGTTATTGGAAAGGTTCGGTGACATATCAATGAAATTTTCTTCACCAACCAATTGTTTCAGGACATAGCGCATGTCCTCACCGGCTACGTCGCCATAGGTCTTTCTTACCAGCTGGCAGGGGTCCTGTAGAGTGAATTTGATTTTCAGGTCCTTATTCCAGTCGGAACTGACCGGAAGTTTACCTTCTCTGATCCATTTGGCATATTCCAGACGAATGTCTGAGATTTCGAAGCTATGAGGGATATTGAATTTTTGCAGTCCAACCTGGAATGCGAATAGTTCGTGTCCTCACTCGGTATTAAGCCAGACCTTGCACCCAAGGTCCTCCACCGCCTGCGCTTTCATGCGGATATTCTCCTCCCAGCCCTCGTTGTCTGCCAGAAAGAGACAGTAGTTTTCCGCTGCCCATCCTTTGTCGCTGTATGTCCAGTCAGCACCAACAGTATGCAGGATTTTCCAGAGGGGAACCATTTCATCCTCCTCCATCTGTGGTTCGCGGGAGTTCTGGTTTAAAAAGTAGTAAGCCCCTTTTTTATTCATCGGTGCCTGTAGATCGGCAAAACCCTCTTGATCTTCCTGAACCTCCTCCAGAAGCTCTGCAACGGTTTCCGAAAACATTTCTCCTGTCAGTCCCATTGCGCTGCGACTGTCAACACTGTTTCCTTTGTCGCAGGATCCTCTGATACCCTTTGGCCTGTCTTCTCTCGGCCAGGAAGCCCGCATGTTGAAAACCAGCTGAGGAATATTGATTTTCATCGGGCAGACATACATGCATCGTGTACACATAGTACAGGCCCAGGCCCAGGGGGTTGTGGTAAGTTCCTCATCCATTCCCAGTACCGCCATTCGCAGTACTTTGCGTGGATCAAGGTTGTCGATTCCTGTCGCAGGACAACCGGATGCGCAGGCACCGCACGTTAGACAGGCATCCAAATTCCCTTCTTCCGGCAAAAGCTTTTTGACTTTGTCCAGAAAGCGGGTCTCCGCCTTTCCATATAATTTTATCGCTGTATTATCCATTGAATTGTTCCTGTTAATGATATCATATACTGGGGTTATTCAAAGGGAAGTTGGTTCAAATCTTCCAGACTAAAAACCGGTCCATCCTTACATACGTATTTCTCGCCGATATTACAACGTCCACAGATGCCAATCCCACATTTCATGCGCTTTTCCAGGGAGTTGATGATATTATCGTGACGATAACCCAGCTTGTCCAGGACCGGCTGGGTGAATCTAATCATAATAGGGGGCCCGCAAACAATCGCGTAAGTGTTTTCATCTGCCGGTGGGGCCTTTTCTTCAGCAACGGCCGGAACAAATCCGATGTTATATTTCCAATCGGGATCATCGGTTCCGTCAACGGTAATGTGCATCTTGATATCGCCTTCCGCTTCCCACTTTTTCAATTCGTCCTGGTACAGCAGCAAGCCGGGGGACCTTGCTCCATAGATGACATTGATTTCACCGAATTTATCCCGATTTTCCAGCATGTAAACGATAGATGACCGTAAGGTGGTGAAGGCAAATCCGCCACCGATGATGACGATGTTCTTCCCTTCCAGGACATCCCACGGATAGGAATTGCCTAAGGGACCACGAATCCCCATGACATCACCAACCTGCATATTATGGAGGTGTGAAGTGACTAAACCAGTCTTATTGACAGTAAACTTAATGAATCCTTTTTCCGTTGGTGATGATGCTATCCCAATAGGAATTTCACCCTTCCCCATGATTGAAAGCTCTGCGAACTGGCCGGCACTGTATGCAAATTTTTCTTCATCTTCGGGATCAAGGAACACGAATTTGAATGTTTTGAGATTATTATCCTCGGTCTCCGTTATAATCTCTTCAATTCTAACGAAATACGGTAGGTATGGATTTTCCACGGGTTGTCTCCCTTGTCATTTCATATTGAAAGTCTAAATGGTGATACATAAATGTTGCGTCATACGGTCACAGACGTTTCTGATATCGATATTGACCGGGCACAGCTGTATACACCGTCCACAACCAACACACTGTACGTCTGACTCATACTTGTCAGGATAATACTTCAGCTTATGCATGAACCGCTGCCTGACCCGTTGCTCCTTGCTCGGTCTTGGATTATGACCAGACCCTTCCAGGGTGAAAAGCGGGAACATGCAACTATCCCAGTTTCGCATGCGTTTTCCTGCGGTCCCCTTTACTTCATCCTGAATGTCAAAACACCAGCAGGTCGGGCAGACGAAGGTGCAGGTCCCACAATTCAGGCAGGGAAAGGCAACTTCCTCCCAAAATGAGGCCCCGAACAAATCCTGAGCACTGCAGCTTTTAATGCGATCAGTTGCCACTTTTTTTGAAATTTTCGCTTCAGCGGCATCCTTTCTCTCATCAAAGATGGCATCCTCAGCTCCGGTCTCCCATCCGGCGGCTTCTATCAATCGATCCCCTTTTTCTGTCAGGGATTTTGCCAGGTAATGGTCCTCATCTTCTGCAACAAGCAAATCCAGGCCGTCTTCGCCGTAAGGGCTACTTCCAACAGATGTGCAGAAACAGGTCTGCTGAGGCTGATCACAGGCAAAACCAATAAGTGTCGTTTGCCCATAGGCACTAATCCAATACGGATCTGGATACTCCGGGTTGTCAAAATTTCGCTTAACCAGAAGAAATGAAGCCGCGTCACAGGGTCTGATACCGACAACCGCCCTGGGTTTTACATCAAGTCCTTCTACTTTTACTGAAGATTGATCTTCATTTGATGCAGCAAGTGAGAAACTGAACATCACCTGACTTTG
>Ga0208904_1001460_pt1 | contig 16117 bp, 16 predicted proteins | sample AntAceMetag02UKB_FD_184774 | JGI IMG/M metagenome (GOLD analysis project Ga0208904, IMG submission 184774) | Saline lake microbial communities from Ace Lake, Antarctica - Antarctic Ace Lake Metagenome 02UKB (SPAdes) (version 2) | ecosystem: Environmental > Aquatic > Non-marine Saline and...
TAGCCCCCGATTCGGGGCTACTAGACTCTGTCGGCATTTCATGGGTGCTCGATTCCCTTGTTGTTTAGTTTGGATTTTAATAATTGCAAACTAATCTCTTTGTTACAAAATGGACATGGGTATATTTTTTCATTTTCCTCTTTTTTCTTTGATTCTATAAGTTCTAGGAGTTTTTTTAGTTTTGTTATAGTTTCTTCTCCAATATCTTTTTTAATTTCTAGTGTTTTAATTTTCTCGCCACAGTTAGGGCAGAATTTTGAATCTTCTTCTAGGTTAATTTTACACTTTGCGCATTCCATTGGTGAGTGTACGATGGATACGATATATAAATCTTGTCGGTCTACTTGTGGGTGACAGAAATGTAAGAAATATTATTTAAATCTCTTCAATGTCAAAGAATTACCCACAACAATAATCGAAGATGCGGCCATTAATAATGCTCCAAACTCTGGTCTTAACCTTATTCCCACTGGAATCAAAACTCCTGCTGCAATCGGGATAGCTAGAATATTATAACCTGCCGCCCACCATAAATTCTGTTTCATTTTTTTCCTTGTTTCTTTACTCAATCTTATTAATTTTGCAACATCTAATGGATTGTTTTTAACAAGAACAACCTCTGCTGATTGAACAGCAACATCAGTTCCAGCACCAATGGCAATCCCCACATCTGCCTGTGTTAGTGCAGGTGCATCATTAATACCATCCCCAACCATTGCCACTTTCCCCTTTTTTTGAAGTTCCTTGATTTTGCTAACTTTATCTTCTGGGAGTACTTCGAAGAAATAAATATCAATTCCAAGTTTTTTCGCAACATACTCTGCAGTTTGTTTATTGTCTCCAGTAATCATGGCTGTTTTAATATTCATTTCTTTAAGCAATTTAATTGTTTCCCTTGATTCATTACGAATAATATCAGATAAAGAAATAATTCCAAGCACATTACTTTTATTTGCAACATAAACTATAGTTTTTCCTTGATTTGCAAGTTTCTCGGCTTCCTTTTGTAATGTATTTTTAATCTTAAATTGATTTAGTAAGGCAGTATTCCCAATAAAAATTTCTTTTTTATCTACAATTCCCCTAGCACCCATTCCAGGTACAGCTTCAAAATTAGTTACTGAGAGAATTTTTAACTTTTGCTCTTTGGCTTTTTTAATTATTCCTTTTCCAATTATATGCTCTGAATTTTGTTCAATTGCAGCAGCATATCCTAAAACCTGTTTATCTCCAATAATATCTGTAACCTCAAAAACTCCTTTTGTTAGGGTTCCAGTTTTATCAAAAACGATGTAATCTAATTTCTCAGCAGTTTCGATTGCCGTCATGTCTCTGATCAATATTCCGTTTTTTGCAGCTAATGTAGTTGATATTGATGTTACAACAGGGATTGCAAGCCCTAAGGCGTGAGGGCAAGCAATAACTACCACAGTAATCGCAACAGTTAGAGCAAAGACAAAGTCTTGTGTTGATAAGAAAGCCCAAAATAAGAAACTCAAAGTTCCAATTGTTATGGCAAAGATAGTTAAATAATGGGCGGCGATATCTGCCATTTTTTGAGTCTGAGGTTTTGATTCCTGAGCTTCTCTTACGAGTTCAATAATTTGATTTAAGGCAGTATCTTTTCCTGTTTTGGAAACTTTAATTTGAATACTACCATTAAAATTTATACTCCCTCCAATAACTTTATCATTTATTTTCTTGGATATTGGCTTTGATTCCCCAGTTATCATGGATTCATTAACACTTGTATCTCCCTTGATTACCACTCCGTCAATTGGAATTTTCTCTCCTGGTTTAATTAAAATAATATCTCCAATTTTTAATTCTTCAGTAGGAGTCTTAATAATTTCGTTTCTTTTCACCAAATTAGCTTCTTTTGGGATAAGTTTGGCTAACTCTCCTAATGCTCCTGAACTAGCAACAACTGCTTTCATTTCCATCCAATGCCCAAACAATAAAAATACGGTTAGTGTTGAAATTTCCCAATAAAAATCTGGAGCAGTAAATAAAAATGTTGCTGCCACACTATAGAGATAACCTGCTAGAAGAGCAACAGCTACTAGAACCATCATCCCTAACTGTTTATTTTTTAACTCTTTTTTTGAACCAATAAAAAATGGCCATCCACCCCATAAAACAACTATTGAGGCAAGAGTGAATAAGATTAGTTTATCTCCTGCAAAAGCAAGAGAAAAATTAAACCAACCTTGAACCGTGGGAGATAATGCAAGTATGGGAATTGATAGTAATAATGTTATAATAAATCTATTTCTAAACATTCCAACACTATGTCCTGCGTGTTTTCCTTCATCGTGCTCCCCACGATCTTTCATTGAATAGTCAGAATCAGAAGATTTTTGATCTTCTGACTTAACAAGCTCAGTTCCATCCATGGTACACTTGCCTGGCTTGTCATATTTCATTCCACACTTAGGGCATTTATATTTTTCTTTCATTTTGATTTATGCAAATTTATTATAAAAATAGGCGATTAACCAACCAAAGATAAAGCTAATTATTGCTGCCTCAATCATTCCAGTTATTATACCGAGTATACTTATATCAAAAAACATATGCCACTGCTTCATCATATCTACGGCACTGGTATAAACTCCAAGATTTCCTAGAATGCCCAATAAAAGCATAATTAAAGCAGAAACTAATGAAAGACTTATTGCAAGTGATTTGGGATTTAACTCATATTTCATCTTTTACACCTCTATGATATTAAGGTGTGAGAGTTATTAAAGTCATCGTTAAAAAGAATTTTATCTTTTTTCCTTTGGATTTTGTAGCTGTTTTATTAACCAAGTAATTAATAGTATTAATACTATTATTACAAGTGCAATAAAAACCCAGCCAAATATTCCCATTCCATAGCCTTCATAAAATCCTCCCATCATTCCGTGATGGTCAAGATAATTTTCTCCCTCATGAGCTAAAACCGGGCTTGCAAGGCTAAGAAAGATTAACGCTACTATTGTAAGATGTTTGAATTGTTTTGATTTCATATTATTTTCCTCCTTTCATTTTTTAGAAAGGTATTTCTCTTATGTAATTAACAAGTAAAATAAAAATTTAAATTCTTGAGTTTACGGGGATCTTATATCATTAAAAGTTCTTTTGCACTTATAGGAACAAAAGTCTTTTTCATTCTCTTCTAAAGGCATTCCACACATTAGACAACCCATTCCAGTTTTCGAATATACGTCTTTTTTGCATAGTGGGCAACTTAGTTGCATAACCATTTTTTTGAAGTACCTCCTTTCAAATCTTGAGCCATATAAATGCCCCTCATGTCATCGGGGCAAGGTGTTTTTAATTCCTCCAGGGGAATTTGGTGTTTGTTTTGTTTGTGAATCATATTTACCTCCACAAGTTTAATTAAAATATATAATGAAAGCCCTTTTAAAGTGATTATCAAAGTAAAATCAAGAACTATCTTTCATAACCCTTAAAAGGGGAAATTAGGATAAATTATTAAGTTAACTTAACTTTATTATAAAATGGACATATCTTTTATCCCCCACTGGTTTTTTGGACTTGATGTTATTTTTGAATTAGCTTTTGCAATTATAACTTTTCTCGTCGCTATGTATGCTTTTAGAGTTTCTAAAATTTCAGGACAAAATCAACCAAGGCTTTTTGGATGGGCTTTTATCTTTTTTTCAATATCTTATCTAATTCAATCTTTTTTTAATTTTGCAGTTATTTCAAAAGTTGGGGAAAGCATATGTAATTCAATTAAGGTTCAGAGTGTTTCAGCTCTAAATGCTTTGGGAATGTATTTTTATATGATTTTTTTTATGATAGGATTAGTTACTCTTACTTATATGACTCTTAAGATTAGAAGTCCTAAAACATACTTAATGGTTTTAGCCATATCCTTATTGTCTATTATTATTTCATTAAATAAAATTTATTTATTTTATTTTTTATCTTCTTTAATGTTGATATTTATTGTATCACATTATGTTGGAAATTTTTATAATAATCGAAAGGGGAAAACTTTACTGGTTTTAACTGCTTTCATCTTTTTATTGTTTGGACACATACACTTTTTGATCTCAGTTAATCATGAATTATTTTATGTAATAGGTCATTTTTTTGGATTAATTGCCTATTTTCTTATTTTGATAAATCTTATATTAGTATTTAAAAATGGCAAAAAAACGAAATAGACTTCAGGTTATCCATGATATCTTGAAAGTTATTAAAGAGAAAAATGGGAAAATAAAACCCACGCACATAATGTATAAGTCTAATCTGTCACATAGTATGATGGAAGAATATTTAGGAGAATTAATAGAAAAAGGATTTGTCATCGAAAAAAAAGAGGCGAAACACAAAACATATACTTTAACTGAAAAGGGTTTTGAATACTTACAAAAATATAGATTTATTACAGAATTCTCTGATTCTTTTGGATTGACGATTGAATAAAGTTAGAAAAGGTTACTAAGAGGTCCAGCCCACCCTGAACGAATTAGAAGTGTTTGACGCCCTTCAGCTTCTTTAAAAATCAACAAAACCACAACACTTAAAAGGAATAACCGTAAATCTGGCACTTGCTCCTGGACGCCCCAACCGCTGGGACTGGGGATGTTGGGGGTTTTAGGGGTGGAGAAAATGATTAAATTTTATATATTCTTACCAATCACATTGTCATCTACCCTTAAATTTTTAATATTAGAAAACTAATGTAGACAAAAACTTTTTTGTAGACGATTCATTTGTTTAAAATTTTCTTTGTATTTCGGTACTCTTTTAATAAAAATTCTATTGTTGGTCGTAAGTTTTTATTTTTTTGATATTCTTGGAGTGTCCGATAATACTCTAGTCGTTGTTTCAATTCAATATTTATTGGAGGAAATCCATGCTTAATTAAGATATTGTTTAACAAAATCCTTCCAACTCTTCCATTACCATCGGCAAACGGATGGATGTTTTCAAATTGGTTGTGTACTACTGATGCTAGAATCAAAGGAGAATATTTATTTTTGTTTTCATTATACCACTTAATGAGATTTCCCAATAATCCAATAATTCTTGATTGTGGTGCTCCTTCATGAATGATTTTCCCAGAAGAAGACATAACAACAACTTCTTCTCCCCTTTTTCTAAATTCTCCAGCAAAATCTTTTGAATTTTTAAAAACAACTTTATGGATATTCTTCAATAATTCTAAAGAAAGATGCTCTCTTGTTTCTCTTATTAATAAAATAGCATCATCTACACCATAAGTCTCAGCAATATCTTCTTTTGATTTCTCATTTGGCCACTTATCATCTTTAAGAATTTGTTTAACTTCCTGATTTGTTAGTTGACTACCTTCTATAGCATTTGTATTATATGTAAAAATCTCAGAGAACAGATTCCATTCTTCTTTAGATAAATGATAAACTTTAAAATTACTTTCTTTTTGTAATTTTTCGATAAAAGAGATCTCTTCATTGGTTAATTCTTTTTCAAGCGGATCTTGAATAATATTATATTTTTCAATTTCTTCTAAAATTAATTTTTCTGCTTTTTTCATTCGATCCTTTAAGATATCTTCTGAAAGATTAGTTCCTAATAATTTACGAATTTTATGAATTTTCTTTCCTTCCCTAAAAGAGTGTGCTAAAAAGTATTTTGTCCCCTTTTTTGTTTTAATTTTTTCTAAATACATAGAGTTCTATGGTTGTCTACATTTATAAATCTATCTACATTTCTGTCTACAAAATAAAAACCAGGACTATAAGGTGATAAAATTAGTTCTTTTTAAAAGTATTTAAAATTGTATGGAAAAAAGGGATCCTTATAAACATAAAAAAAGATATCAAAATTGGTTAAAAGAAAATATTAATGGAATAAAAGGTATTTCTTTAACAAATTCATCATTAATTTTGGCTTATGTATCCGATATGCAAGAAGGATTAAACATTTCTACAAAATCTAAGAAGGGGCCTAGAAGTCCTATTAGATTAAATAATATTATTCAAAGAATGGTGTTTTTAGCAAAGAAATTTGAAAAGGTTTATGGATTAAAAGATATTTCAAGAATAAATGAAGAGATTTTACATAATTATTTTAATAGTTTAAGAAATGGAGAAATCAAAAGAATGGATGGAGGCGTCTATAAAGATCCTGCTAATTTTGTTAAAATATTCAAGGCTTTCTGGCATTGGTGGATGAAAATAAATAGAAAAAGAGGGAGTGAAATAATAGATATTACAATCGATTTAGATACTCGTGTAGAAAAACCAAGGTGGGTTTATATGACTGAAGAACAAATTCAAAAATTATGTGAAAGGGCAAAATTTGATTATAAGGTTTTAATCACTTTTCTTTATGATAGTGGAATTAGAGCTCCAACTGAATTAATGAACATTAAAGTTTTTGATTTTAATAATGATTTTCAAGAATTAAATATTCGAGATGAAATAAGTAAAACCTTTGGGAGACGAATTAAATTAATGTTTTCATCAGATTTAATAAAACAGTATATTGAACAAAAAGGTTTTTTAGAAGATGACTTTTTATTCTCTTTAAGTCCATCTACAATTAATTCCAATTTGCAAAAATTAGCAAAACAAGTTCTTGGAAATGAAAAAAGTTTAGCTGGACAAAAATATTCTGAACTTACAATGTATGATTTTAGACATTGCTCTTGCTGTTATTGGCTACCGAAATATAAATCTGAAGTAGGTTTAAAATATCGTTTTGGGTGGAAGAAATCTGAAAGAATACATTACTATTCTGAAATGTTAGGGATGCAAGATACAATAAAAGAAGAAGATTTATTTCAGGATCCTAGCGAGATGTTATTTAAAAGAAAAATCAACAAGATATATACAGATAATAAATTACAAGAATCTAGACTTGATTTTTTAGAAGAAAAGATCCAAGAATTAAATAAAAATTTAAAAACTGCAACGCCCGGTTAAAAACACCGACGCCCTAAGAGAACATATACCCCCATTCCCCAAAAAATAAAAAATAATCAGCGACGATAAAAGTTTAAAATATGCAACGCCCCGTCTGGGTGTTGCCACGCCCCAACCGGGGACACTAGACTGTGTCGGCATTTCATGGGTGCTCGATTTCCTTGTTATTTAGTTTAGATATCATTTGATTTGTCGTTGCTGTAATTAATATATAAGTCTTGTCGGTCCACTTGTGGGTGACGAATCAAACTAAAAAGATATCCCAATATGAACCTTTAAATTCCAAAATCGAAAAATCTATTAATTTTTTATAACCATCTGAGTCTATATTCGTTAAACTCTTAACAAGAGCCTTATCAGCCTCATTCATCACAGACATATAGTCATCCCTAAACCTCTTAGTAATTACAGTGGGCGGATATCCAGCCAAATCAAGTATGTGATTCATCAAAACTCTCCCAGTCCTACCATTCCCATCTGAAAATGGATGAATCTTCTCAAACTTATGATGAAATGCAGTAGCTAAAACAAACGGATTAATTTTTTTCTGATTCTCATTATACCAATCAATTAAAATCTTTATATCTGCTTTAATATATCTTGCAGGAGAAGGCTTAAATGGTTGCCCAAAAATTTTAATCTCATGTGATCGAAATCCAATCCTTTTATCAATATTTTTAAGTAATATATCATGAATTTTAATGATTAACTTCTCATCAATCTTTTGGGAATTTCCTTTCAGGTATAGAACCGCTTCTTTGGTATTCTTCAAATCATAAATCTCTCTAAGGGTCTTATCTTTTGGGATTTTATCCCTGTGAAACAGCTCATTAGCTTCCTTGAAATTTATTGTATTTCCTTCTATTGATGTACTATTGACCGCAAAATTCAAAATGAAATTTTCAAAAACCTCTTTCTGTGTTAACTCATCCAATTTTAAGAAATTCGTCTTATAATGAATAAGAATAGCATTTATTTCATCCTGTTGTTCTTTGGAAAGGTGCAAATCTTTTCTAGGTTTCAATTTCTTAGCTTTTTCTAAATAAATATTTTTATCAAGGAATTTCTTCAATGTCTTATATGACTTCCTTATTTCACCCTTGTGTTCCTGTTCTAACTTATCTAAATTTACCTTAGACAAATCATCTCCAAGACTACATAAATCCTTGGTAATTACCTTATTATCTTTTCTTACAGAAACTCTTAAAGTGTAGTACTTTTTTCCTCTAACATTCTTTACATGTATATATGCCATAAAACATATAGCTTATTATATTATTTAAATCTTTCCCCTTACATCTTATTTCATAAAAGTAAGGGGAATGGATGATCTAAACTTTAAAATTCCACGTCCGAATCGGGGGCTAATGGGGATAGAATGCTTCTAAATTTTTATTAAAACGCTATTTGTGCTTAGTCTAGTTTAGTTAGGGAGTTGAAGTATTTAAGATTTGTTATTTTAGGGCATAAAAAGTGTCTCAACTGTTAGTAGTGGAGTAGTTCTTTAATTGCCGTTAAATTAGAGCTATATAAAATAAAAACGATACGAGGGATATAAATGATATCAGAAAGTATTTTAAACGAATTAATCTTTTCTTATTTATGGAGCTTATTAAAGAAATTTATGATAAAGATATTGAGTCGGATGATGTGGGATATGAGGGGAAATTTTATGAGATAAGAAAAGCAACTAGGGCGATAGTCTTTAATAACAATCAAGAAATCGCTATACTTAATGTTGGAAAAAATGAATATCATAAATTACCAGGAGGAGGTGTCGAAGAAGGAGAAAGTTTAATTGAATCTTTAAAGCGAGAGATTACAGAAGAAGTAGGATGTGATTGTGAAATTAAAGATGAACTTGGAATGATAATTGAATTCAAAAATGGACACAAAAAAATACAACTTTCTTATTGTTATATTGCTAAAGTCAAAGGCGTCATATCGAATCCCTCCTATACCGAAAATGAAATTTCGGAAGAATTCAGGTTAAAATGGATGAACTTGGATACCGCCATAAAAACTCTCGAAGAAGATAAACCGTTGGATTATGCGGGGAAATTTATTAGGGAACGAGATTTGACTTTTTTAAGAGGAATGAAAGATAATTCTAAATAGGTTTTTATAGGCTCAGAAGAATATTTGATATAATGAAAATAATATTAATTAAATACTACTCTAAAGTTATATCATAACATAGTTTTAAAAAGAATATTTTTTTAGAATAATATATGGTAAAAATTGTAACACTCGAAGGATCTGATTATTCTGGTAAGACTTCTACTCTTATTCATTTAGCTAATAATTATTCCAGAGACAGTGATAATTTTGCGTTTAACGAAGGATATATCTACCCAACGGCATTAACAGCTAGAATGTTAGCCATTAGAAATCAGTCCAATAATGTTGATGCAAATTTTATTAATACGGCTCTTTTTATACAAGATGCAAATGAATTTAAATCAAATCATCCTGATGACCAACGAGTTGTGTTTCAGGATAGATATTGGCCCAGTACAATTGCATATGGCAATTTTTTGAATAAAGATAAATCTATCCATAACCATCAAGACTATAGACCTCTTTTTTTGCCACTTAGCGCAACTATAGTACTTAGTTGTTCTTATGAAGAAAAATTGAAAAGAAGCAAAGGAAGAGAAAGAATGTCTATCTTAGACAAAACCTTATTAGAAGGGCCCTCAGAACTAGTAAGACTTGAAGAGGAAATAGAAATATCTATAGAAGGGCAGTCAAACATATATCGAATTGATACAACCCATAAGCAAATTGATGAGGTTGCTCATGAAATTATGTCCTATGTAAAAGAAATAGGACTACTTGATTGCTAAGAATATCATTAAAAAATAAATACTAATGGAAAATTATTTACAAGTAGAATGACAATAAAAAAAAGGAAAAACATACTTTTAATTGGATTTGGGCCACATTCAAAAAGGATATACTATCCATTAATTGAAAAACTTTCCAATAAAGTAAATATCAAACTTGTTGCTGCTATTGATTTAGAAGAAAAAAAACAAGATTTAGAAAATTATTTTTCGAAGAGAGAATCAAAAGTCGATTTATATTTCATTAAAAACAAATATAAAACGAATAATAGACTTCATGTTGAAGTTAGGAAATTACTAAATAAAATTGTGGAGGAAAATAAAGTAGAAGGTGTTATTATAGCTACTGAACCTCTAACTCACGCCATGTATGCTAAATGGGCTTTGAGAAATAATCTTTCTATTTTAATGGATAAACCTATTTCGACTTATAAAAATATTTCTACTAATATGAGACTATCAAAAAAAGTAGTAAAGGATTTTGATACTCTTGCAAAAATGTATATCAAGGCAAGAAAAAAGAATTCTAAATTGACTTTCACTTTAATGGCGCAAAGAAGATTTCATCCTGCATTTAAAAAAATGAAGGAACTTATAAAAGATTGTTTTATTAAAACAGGATGTCCTGTTACATCAATACAGAGTTTTCATTGCGATGGTCAATGGAGAATGCCTACGGAAATTATAGACCAACTATATCATCCCTATATGCAAGGCTATGGAAAATGCTCCCATAGCGGATATCATTTTTTTGATATAGTTCCCTATTTACTAATGGAGGCTACAGACAATAAGAAATATTATGATAATATCGAAGTGTTCACAAACTTTACTAGACCACAAGATTTTATTGAACAGCTTACTTTTAAAGATTATGAAAAACTATTTGGAAAAACGACTTTTAACAAATATAATAAATATTCCCTCTCCGAATTTAATAAACTATCAAAAAGATTTGGAGAGATAGATGCATTTACAAATATCGCTTTTAAAAAAGGAAACCGTACAATAACTCTAGCATCCATAAACCTTTCACACAATGGATTTTCTCAGAGGAATTGGGTTACTGCAAAAGGAAGAGATCTCTATAAAGGAAATGGTAGAATTAGGCATGAATCACATATTATTGAACAAGGACCTTTTCAATCTATACAATATAACTCATATCAATCCAAGGAAGTAGACATAAAAAATAATAGATCTCTTTATAAAATTGGTGGAGAATATCATTTAGAGGTAGTTGTTTTTAGAAATACTAAGATGATTGGAGGAAAAGCCGTAGAGGTGTTTGATATAAAAGATCTAAATATAAATATCCTGGTTGGAAAATCTAGGGGGCATCAGGAGGACGCAAGAGCAAGAGGGTTTATAGAATTTGCAGAATCTATTAATGGCAAAATAAGCCAAGAGAAATTAACTTCTGACTTTTTAACACATAGGCCCGCTGCATTGATTACTTCAGGCATTTATCAGTCTGCTGTTAAAAATTTTAACAGATTAAATCCTAAAATAAACTTAAAATTTAAGCGTTTAAATAGAGACCTCACATTATATAAAAAACCTTTTTTAAAAAATAAAAAAGATTAATTAAGAATGGAAGAAATAAAATGGTTTGATCATAAATTCAAAAAAAGTAATACAGACATCTTTCTCTCTAACCGGAATCAATTGAGTTTGAATTATAATGATAAAAATCTAGAACTCGAACTTGCCTGGTTTAATTATTTTTCTCAACATTCTCCAATGGGAAAATTACTTATAAAAAATTCATATAAAAAAGATTTTAGCCAGAAAAAGATACTATTGCTTCATATCACTCCTTCTTATAATGATATTAAAAAAAGTGGTAAGATATTTGCAAGTGGGGGAGGGTTAGGATCTGCAATATATTGTTGCCCAGTTCATAAGAATAAAAAAATTCATAATCTCTCTTTATCTTATTTAAGTGATACTATGCCAAAGAGGAATAAAAAATTTAATACTTTAATTATTGAATTAAAATTAAATAAACATCAAAAAGATAATATAAAATTGAGTGGTGTAGATTATACTTTATTTGGGAAAATTAATTGTGAGGCCTGGGAAAATATAAAAAAGGAGAATATTTTAGATAATACTTATATAAAAAATGTAGAAAATGAAATTTCTAATGATATGACAAAAATTTCATTAGAAATTAACAGTTTAATAGAATATAATTTAGAAGAATTATCTTTTGATGATTTCTCTATGTATTGTAAAAAAATATTTTATACTTTTCCCGAGCTTAGATTTATACTTTATGAGGTTTTTACCGAGTATATATTATTGAACCAAAATAATAAGGAATCTTTAAGGTGGAAGAAGTTAGGAGAACTTTACAGTAATAATTATAAAAAAATGATATGGAATTTACTTCCTACTATGCTTGAAAAATTTAATATGCTTAATTTCTATATAGATTTTGAAGTTGTTATAAAATATTTGCAAAAATCATGTATAATTAAAAATTTTGATTCAAATCATTTTAAGAATTTTGTTAAATGGCGAATTGCATTCTATTTTAGAAAATTATCTGGATCTAAAAAAATAATTGGAAAATTTACCAGATTAGAAAAAGAACATCCTTATTTGACAGGACAAATTCTATATAGAAGATTTAAAGACAAGGCTTATTTTGAGAGAAAGAGAATGGAAATAATACTCAAGCAAAGAAGTAAAACTAAATTGATTTTGCCTATTTATTCTTTATTACCCAAAGGAGAAGTAGGGATTAATCCCAATCTGTCAGAAATGGAAGTAAAGTATAAGATATTTAATTCAATTATAACCAAGAAAAATAAAATTTTAATTAAAGAAGAATTGGATATTAAACTAGATATCCAGTCTATTGAAAAATCTAAACGCTCATATCGTGATTAAATGGATGACCCGTTATATATACTAGCAGAGAAAGGAATGTTAAAAGATAATCAAAAATTAGATATCCAGACTCTCGCTTGGATTAAAAAAGAATCTAGCCCATCAATTAATGATATTAAAAAAATAAAAGAAAAATTTTCTCCACTCAAAATAGATATTTTTAAAAAATATCTTCCAGAAGAAAAATGGTTTTTACGGAAAAAATCTTTAACTGGAATTCATGGACTTGGGCATATTTACAGAGTTATGATGTATTCCTATTTAATCTGTGAAATTCTGAATGTTGAGGATTTTAGGATTCCGTTAATCTCTGCAGCTATTCATGATGTAAGAAGAAAGTCTGATAAGGGTGATCTCTATCATGGTATTAGAGCAGCAGATTGGTGTGGTAATCAAATAATGAAAAAATATGACATATCAGAAGAAGACCTTTTTAAAATAAAACGATCTATAAGGGTACATAATCACCCAGATAATGAAATTTCTTCTGAAGATATGAATGATGAAACTACTTTAATTTTAAAACATGCTGATGCACTTGACAGATTTAGACTTCCAAAGATAAAATGGTGGCCAAAAAAAGAATATGTTAAATTAAAACTTGATCCCAAAATATTTAATCTAACTAACTATATTGTTTGGAAAACCGAAGAGCTAATTCTTAGTAGAAAATACTCTCCTAAGGAAGCTATTATATATGTGGGATTAGAAACGAATATTTTAACTAAATAATTTAGGAACTTCTTTCTTGTACATATGTAAAGAGTCAATAATGTGATAATATTGTCCTTTTTTTAAATTAAGCATTTTACTGGCTTCTTCTTGTAAAAATTGACCAAGAAACAAATCTGCAAGCAATATTCTATATGCATTATCTGCGCGCATATGACAACTCATATTTAATCTGTTGTTAATTACTCTAAACGAAATGTAAGTCATACATGGAGGAATTTTATCGTTTCTTGGTTTAGGTGGAGCAGCTATATTTATAATTGATTTTTTTGAACTTTTATTTTTTCTTAAAATAGAAATAGCTTTCTCAAGTTTTTTTAAATTAAAAAGAGTATCATAAATATATTCACATTCTTCTTTAATTATTGAATTTTTTTTATCACCATACTTTTCAAGTGATTCCAAAAAAATTATTTCCCCATTTTTTAGTTGGAAATATTTAGACATATCTTCACTTCCCAATTGCAAAAATGCCCTTGATTCATAACTTATTTTACCATCACCAATTATTTTGTATTTTTTCTTTAAAATCTCCTTTAAAACATATTCATAAGCCTCGTATGTATTATCAAACCTTCCAGTTATAACACCTTGTAAATTATTCATAATATTTTATTTGCTGGAAAACTATTTAAACTTATCAGGTAATTTAAAAATATGAAAATCCTTGGACTTAACGCTTCACCATTTCTTTCGGTAGGACATGATGCTTCCGCAGCTATAATAATAGATGGTGAAATTAAATTTGCAATAGAAGAAGAAAGACTAGTTAGGAAAAAAAGAGCTTATGATTCTCTTCCTATGTTAAGCACAAAAGCCTGCTTAGATCACTGTAATATTAACTTAGAAGATATCGATTACATAGTATTTGGCTGGGATTTTAGAGGGATAGCCAAGGACATGATAGATAGTAAAATAAAAAGAAATGAAATAGCTCGAAGATTTTTTCCAAAGAAATACTTTAATTATACTAAACTTCCTAAAATTATTCACATTGAGCATCATAGGTCCCATGCCTCGAGCACATATAGATCTTCTGGATTTAAAGAGTCTGCAATTTTAATTATTGATGGGCAGGGGGAATATTGTTCTACATCAATTTGGCATGCTAAAGGCAATATTATAAAAAAAATGTGGTCAAACAAGATTGAGGAATCACTTGGATATATGTATAGTTCTATGGCGAAATATATTGGCATGCGAAATGGAGATGAAGGAAAATTAATGGGACTAGCTCCATATGGAGAAGCAAATGAAAAAATAATATCTGCTTTGCAAGATATTCATCCAAAAATTCCTTCTAAGGATATAGCTAGTAATTCTGGACATCTAAAAAAAGTAGTAAAACAATGGCTTGATGAATTAGAAAAAAAAGTAGGAGAAAAAGATATTTCAAAAACCAGCTTCAACAAGATGTCAAATTATTATTCTAAAAATATAGTATTTACCAAATTTCAAAAAGATTTAGCATTTTCTACTCAAAAGGTATTAGAACGGGAGATACTGAAACTTGTTGATAAAGCTTTGGAACTCACAGGTTCAAGAAATCTCTGTTTAGCTGGAGGAGTTAGTTTGAATTGTATTGCAAATCAGAAAATATTAGAAAAAAAATCTCTTGACAAATTATATGTATTCCCTGCTGCTAACGATGCGGGATCAGCTATTGGAGCAGCCTTAGAACAATATTCAAGAATTAACAAAGAATATGATTTTAAAAAAAATGAACATTCTTATTTTGGTCCTTCTTTTTCAAATACAGAAATTGAGAAAGAGTTAAAAAAATTTAATCTTAAGTATAAAAAAGTTCATAATATAGAATCTATTTGTGGTAAATTAATTGCTAAAAACAATGTTATAGGATGGTTCCAAGGAAGAATGGAGTTTGGCCCAAGAGCCTTAGGAAATCGTTCTATTTTAGCTAATCCCTCTAATAAAAATATGTGGGATAAGGTAAATAAAATAAAAGACAGAGAACTATGGAGGCCTTTTGCTCCTAGTATTTTGGCCGAGCACAAAGACAATTTTTTCCAAATAAAAAATAATAATTTTGATTTTATGATAGTTGGATCTAAAGTGAATAAAGGCAAAGAAAAACTTATACCTGCAGTAACCCATAAAGATGGGACATCTCGACCACATGCTGTTAGAAAAGAAATAAACAAAAAATACTATAATTTAATTAATTCTTTTTATAAAGAAACAAAATTGCCTGTTTTATTAAATACTTCTTTTAACGGGAAAGGAGAACCTATTGTTTGTACACCAAGAGATGCTATGAAAACATTCTTTACAAGTGGTTTAGATTATTTGGCCATTGGGGATTTTCTTGTTTCAAAAAAATAGTATTGTTATTTTATAACTATTACATAAATTTTGTTTTTTATGTGGTAAATCACAAAAACAGCGTCGATAAAAAATAAAAAGCGCCCCAACCGCTGAGACTGAGGTGTTGGGGGTTTTATGGGTGGAGAAAATGATTAAATTTTAAAAGAATATGCAAATAAAAAGGTCATTGTATAAATGCTGTATATTTGCTGAGCACCCATCAAATGCCGACTGTCTTTAGAACGCCCCAACCGGGGCTACTAGACTCTGTCGGCATTTCATGGGTGCTCGATTCCCTTGTTGTTTAGTTTGGATTTTAATAATTGCAAACTAATCTCTTTGTTACAAAATGGACATGGGTATATTTTTTCATTTTCC
>Ga0208904_1001461_pt1 | contig 16102 bp, 8 predicted proteins | sample AntAceMetag02UKB_FD_184774 | JGI IMG/M metagenome (GOLD analysis project Ga0208904, IMG submission 184774) | Saline lake microbial communities from Ace Lake, Antarctica - Antarctic Ace Lake Metagenome 02UKB (SPAdes) (version 2) | ecosystem: Environmental > Aquatic > Non-marine Saline and Alkaline...
TCCCCACCGTTGCTATCATTTTCTTTAAGCCAAGCAATAATTCCTTTTGCTTCTTCCTCAGACACAAAAGGAGCTTGAACACGTCGCGGCTTAGAATTTTCAGTAGAAAGAAAAAGCATATCTCCAAACCCTAGCAACTTCTCTGCTCCCGCAGTATCTAGAATTGTTCTTGAGTCAACTTGTGAAGCAACCCTAAAACTTATCCTTGCTGTAATATTTGCCTTGATAAGCCCAGTGATAACTTCAACGGACGGTCTTTGGGTTGCTAAGATAAGATGAATTCCCACTGCTCTTGCCATTTGCGCAATACGAATAATCCCTCCTTCCATCTCATTTCCTTTGCTAGCCATCAAGTCTGCTAATTCATCGACGATTACTACAATATAGGGCATCTGCTCCAGTCTGGCATCTTTTTTACAAAATTCATGATAACCCGATATATTTCTTGATCCTACTCCAGCTAGAACTTTAAATCTTCTTTCCATCTCTCCAATAAGCCATCCTAGTGCGCTTGAGGCTTTCTCCGCATCATAGATCACTGGAGTTAAAAGATGTGGCAGATTTGCATAAAATGAAAACTCTACTCTTTTTGGATCAATTAAAATAATTCTTAAATCGTCGGGAGAGTTTTTGTATAAAAGGCTAATTATCAAAGTGTTTAAAAATATCGTTTTGCCTGATCCGGTAGAACCAGCAACAAGCAGATGCGACATCTTCCCGAGATCAGCATAAACCGGATTTCCCGAAACATCTTTACCAACAACAAAAGTAAGTGAATTGCTATCAAAATATTCTTTTCTTTTAACAAGAGTTCCTAAGGTTATTTGGGCTCTCTTCCTATTTGGAACTTCAATGCCAACCAAGGATTTTCCCGGAATGGGAGCCTCTGTTCTTACAGGATGCATTGCCAGTGAAAGTGCTAAATCATCAGAGAGTGAAGTAATTCTTGATAGTTTTACTCCTTCTTGTGGTTTTAATGTGTACTGAGTCACCGAAGGTCCGATATTAATTTCTCCCATAGTTACCGCAATGTCAAAATCTCTAAAAGTTTTTTTAATAATAGAGGCGTTTCTCCTCGTGTCTCCTGGATCGGGTTCTTCATCCCCGTTATGCAAAAGCTCAAGCGGTGGAACAAGCTTTTTCTTATCACCTTTCCTTTTAACTTCAATGTTTTCTTCTTTCTCCTCTTTTTTCTCTTCCGTCTTTTCTCCTTTCTTCTCTTTCTCGGGAGCAATAAAAATCTTTCTTACCGTTGACGGCTCAATGTCATATTCCCTTGAAAAAAGTTCTTTTAGAAATCCAGAAATCGAAAAATCTTTATTAACTAAATTTGTAAGAATGATTACCCCTGTAAAAATACCTACTAAAAAGATTGCTTGAGTTGCAAAAAATCCAACAAACTCAACAAGTGGAGAACTGATTATCTCCCCCCACCACCCCCCAGGTTTTCCGTTCTTTAAAGAATCTCCTAAAATATCCGCATTCTCTACACTCGCAATAATACCGGAAAAGCCGGTAATAATTGCAAAAAGAGAAATAAGGAGAGGAAGAAGAAAATTTTCATACGTTGTACGGAAATATATTAATGCTGAAAGAAAAAAGAAAAGAGGTATAAGGACTTTCATTTTTCCAAAGAAAAAATTAAAAAGAAGATTGGCCCACTCTCCACCCCTACCAGCAATACCGCAAAATCCTAAAACAATAACCAGACAAAGCAAAAGAAGAATCATCCCTATCATAAATCTTTTAATGTTCTCTGGTATAAGAGTTTTTCTTTCTTTTTGCTGTTCTTCCTTTCCTTTTTTTTGTTTGTTTTTCCTACGCATAACAAGTTTATTTTAGCATAAAAAAAGAAAGGTGAGTAGATAAAAACGCCTCATGAAAAAAATCTATTTTTCAGCTTTTTCTTTAAATCCGGTTCCAGATGGAATAAGTTTTCCAATAATTACGTTCTCTTTTAATCCTCTTAGTTTGTCCTCCTTTCCTTCAAGACAGGCATCAATTAGTACTTTTGACGTTTGTTGGAAAGACGCAGCAGAAAGGAAAGAGTCTGTAGTAAGGGCAACCTTAGAAATTCCGAGTAAAATATCTTCTGTTGTTGGAGGATTTCCCTTTTTTTTCTCAATTTCTTTCTTCACTGCAAGATAGTGTTCTCTTTCTATCATTTCTTTTGGAGTAAAAGAACTATCTCCTGGCTCAACAACACTAACTCGAGAAAACATCTGTCTCGTAATAACTTCTAGGTGTTTATCATGGATGTCAACTCCCTGTGAAACATATACCTTTTGTAGTTCTTTTAAAATGTATTTTTGTACTTCTTTTCTCCCTCTTAACTTAAAAAATCTATTAATATCTAAATTTCCTTCACAGAGTTGATCTCCCTTTTTAACCTCATCTCCAACTTTGACGTAAATTGATTTTTTAGGTTCAATCTGATAATTAATGGTTTTCTTTTTCCCCTCTTTAGTCTTTATTTTAATCACTCTTTCTTTAGTAATCTCGGAAATTCTTCCATCAACATCAGATATCTCTGCCTTTCCTTTAGGAACTCTACGTTCAAAAATCTCTTGAACGCGAGGAAGACCGAGAGTGATATCTGTTCCTCCAGCAACTCCTCCAGTGTGGAATGTTCTCATTGTCAGCTGTGTCCCAGGTTCTCCAATTGCTTGAGCCGCGACAATCCCTACAGCGTCTCCTTTTTCCACCATCTCGTTTAATCCTAAATCCCATCCATAACACTTAGAACAGACTCCACCAATCGTCTTGCAACTTAAAACTGATCTTACTTTGATCACCGACAAGTCAGATTCTGCGATCATCTTGGCGTTTTTCATTGCAATAACTTCTCCTTTTTTCACTACTACTTCTTTGTCTATCTTAATATCTTCAAGAGCTATTCTTCCATTTATTTTGAAAAGAAGATCTTGATCAATTTCTTCTGCGTCTTCTCTTAAAACCTCTAGTCCTTCTGTATCTTTACAATCATTTTCACTAATAATCACTTCGTGAGCAACATCAATAAGTCTTCTTGTAAGATATCCTGCTTGAGCAGTACGAAGAGCAGTGTCTACTGTACCTTTTCTTGCACCATGAGTAGAGATAAAGTATTCAAGAACATCAAAACCCTCTTTATAGGAGCTCTTGATGGGAAGTTCGATAATTTCTCCGGAAGGGTTAACCACAAGACCTTTCATCCCCGCCATCTGTATCGGTTGTGACCAAGATCCGCGAGATCCAGAATCAGTAATAATGAAAGCAGATCCTCCTTCAGGAAGTGCCTCGGGAACTCTTTTTTCGATTTCTATTTTCGCCTTTGTCCAAATTTCAATAATTTTTTCCTTCTTTTCTTCCTCTGAGAAGAATCCTTGTTCAAAATAATTCTCTATCTTTTCTCTTTCTATATCGGCATCCGCCATTATTTTTGGTTTTTCTTTTGGTGTTACCAAATCATCCATCCCCCAGGAAACACCAGATTTAGTAGCATACTCAAATCCAAGTTCTTTAATTTTGTCTAAAAGAAGATGTGTTTCTTCATCTTTGTGCTCCTGTATAATCTCAGCAACAAGCTTCTTTAGCTCACGAGATTTCATCGTTTTATTTTGAAAAGGGATTTTCTTCGGGAGTGCTCTGCTGAAAATTACTCTCCCTGGGGTAGTGTCAAGAAGCTCTCCTTGAACACGTACCTTTACTTTTGCATGAAGATCAACATCACCATTCTCAACAGCATGTTCTACTTCTGAAGATCCAGAAAAATATCTTCCTTCTCCTTTTGCCCCTTCTCTTTCCATTGTTAGAAAGTAACATCCTAAAATAATATCTTGAGAGGGAGAAACAACAGGAAGTCCCGTTGCAGGCTTTAAAAGATTTTTTGAAGAGATCATTTTTTCTCTTGCTTCTTTTTGTGCATTATCCGAGAGAGGTAAATGTACGGCCATCTGGTCACCATCAAAATCAGCGTTGAAAGCTTCACAAACAAAAGGATGAATACGAATCGCAAGTCCTTCAATCAAAATCGGCTGAAAAGCCTGTATTCCCAAGCGATGCAGTGTTGGAGCACGATTTAAAAGGACCTTCTTGTCCTTTACAACATCCTCCAATATCGCCCAAATATCATCAGCTCCTTCTTCAATAAGACGTGAAGCTCCCCGCACGTTGTAGGCAAGTCTTTGTTCTAAAATACGAGAGATAACAAACGGTTTAAATATTTCAAGAGCCATCTGTTTTGGAAGTCCACACTGATCAAGTTTGAGATCTGGTCCAATCACAATCACCGAACGGGCAGAGTAATCAACACGCTTACCTAAAAGGTTTTGACGAAATCTTCCTTGTTTTCCTTTAAGCATATCAGCTAGTGATTTCAAAAGTCTCTTTCCTCCGGTAGAGGCTTGTGTAACAACCCCCTTGCGCATCTGATTATCGAACAAGGCATCAACCGCCTCTTGGAGCATTCTCTTTTCGTTTCTTACAATAACTTCGGGAGCACTAATCTCTAATAAATATTTTAGACGATTATTACGATTAATTACTCTTCTGTAGAGATCATTTAAATCAGAAGAGGCATACCTTCCCCCATCAAGTTGAATAATCGGTCTTAAATCCGGTGGAAGAACAGGCAGAATGGTTGTAAACATCCATTCCGGTCTTATACCAGCACTCTTCATTCTTCTGAAAACTCTTAATCTTTGAAGAATTTTTTTTCTCTTTGCAGAAGATGCTGTCTTTTCTTTTTCTTGATTTAATTTTTCAATCTCTACACTAAGATCAACTTTTTCAAATAATTTCCTTAACGCTTCTGCTCCGGTTTCAGCTTCAAAAATCTCGCCGTATTTTATAGAAAGTCGATGATACTCTATTTCCGAATGAACCTCTAGTGGTTTTATTAATTTCAACTCATCTCTGACACCTTCTCTTTGCTTTTCTATTTTTGAAAGTTCTTCTTCTAGCGCTTCTCCCTTTAATTCTTCTTTCTTTTCTTTGACCTTCTTCTTATACTCTTTTTCAACTTCCTTCAGTATCTCTTTCTTTTTAACTTCGTCTACACTAGTTATTATATATGCTGTGAAATAAACTACTTTTTCTAGTTTTTTCATCGGGATATCCAAAATCAATCCCATTCGTGAAGGAATTCCTCTTAAAAACCAGATATGAGAAACAGGGCAAGCAAGTTTAATGTGTCCCATTCTTTCTCTTCTAACTGATGCTTTGGTTACTTCAACCCCACAACGATCACAAACAACTCCTTTAAAGCGAACTTTGCGATACTTTCCACAGTAACACTTGTAATCTTTTTCAGGGCCAAATATCTTCTCACAAAACAAACCGTCTTTTTCGGGCTTTTGATTGCGGTAATTAATAGTTTCTGCCTCTAAGACTTCTCCGTGTGACCAGCTTAAAGCATCGTCAGGAGAGGCAAGTTTTAGTCTGATGGCGATAAGATCTTCTACTCGCATATATAATAATTTTTAGTTTTTATACTTCTTTTGTTTTTTTCTTCACCTCTACGCTCACACCTATTGCCTTCAGTTCTGCGACTAAAAGGTCAAAAGATGCAGGAACATTGGGTGTTTGAATCTGTTCGCCCTTTAAAATTGCTTCATAAGCAGCGGCTCGTCCAGAGACATCATCTGATTTTATCGTAAGCATTTCTTGGAGAATGTATGCTGCTCCATAACCTTCAAGAGCCCACACTTCCATCTCTCCAAATCTTTGTCCTCCGAACTGTGCTCTTCCTCCTAATGGTTGTTGAGTAATTAACGAGTAAGGACCAATAGAACGCATATGAATCTTATCTTCTACCATGTGTTCTAGCTTCATCATATAGATATATCCAACAGTGATTTTCTTGGGAAGTTCTTGTCCTGTCCTTCCATCAAAAACCCTCATCTTACCGTCTTCCGAAAGTCCTTCTTTTTTAAGCTCTTCGTGAATATCTTCAACAGTAGCTCCAGAGAGAGAAGGGGTTACAGCAATGTATCCACCTTTCTTTGCAGCAAGCCCAAGATGGGTTTCTAATATCTGTCCTAAGTTCATTCTTGAAACGACAGAGAGTGGATTTAAAATAATATCAACAGGAGTCCCGTCTTCTAAGAACGGCATCTCTTCTTCTGGAAGCACCTGAGAAATAATCCCTTTATTTCCATGTCTTCCGGCAAGTTTATCCCCTGCTCTGATTTTTCTTATCTGAGCAACTTTTACTTCGACGCGCTTTATAACACCTGTATCAAGCTTATGTCCTTCGTCGCGAGAAAATATTTTTACTGAAACAACTCTTCCTCTTTTCCCATGTTCCATAATAAGGGAGGTGTCTTTAACGTCTTTTGCCTTTTCACCGAAAATTGCTTTTAAAAGTCTTTCTTCTGCGGTAAGATCTGTCTTTCCTTTGGGAGATATCTTTCCGACCAGAATATCATTAGGACCTACTTCCGCTCCGATTCTCACCACTCCTTCTTCATCAAGATCTTTTAACTTCTTTTCAGAAACATTAGGAATGTCAGAAGTAGTAACTTCCGGTCCCAGTTTTGTTTCTCGAACATCACAAATAAAATTTTCAATGTGGATAGAAGTGTAGGTATCGTTCTTAACAAGTTTTTCAGAAATGATAACCGCATCCTCAAAGTTTCTTCCTCTCCAAGACATAAAAGCAACTAGAATGTTTTGACCAAGCGCTGCTCTTCCATTTTCTATAGATCCTCCGTTAGTCAAAAATTGTCCTTTTTTAACTACTTCTCCTTTTTTAACTATCGGTCTTTGGTGGAAACATGTGTACTGATTGGTTTCTTGGAAAACATCAAGCTCATAATGTGTATTCTCTTTTGTCCCTTTTACAACTATATGACTTCCATCAACTTCAACGACTTCTCCTCCTTCCTTAGCAATAATCGCATGCCCCGAATCACGAGCAACTCTTTCTTCTGTCCCCGTAGATACAAGAGGAGCCTGAGGACTTAAAAGAGGAACCGACTGTCGTTGCATGTTCGAACCCATTAATGCTCTGTTAGCATCATCATTTTGTAAAAAAGGAATCATTGAAGCGGCAACAGAGATAAGTTGTTCTGCAGAAACATCAATAAACTGTACCTCACCTCTATCAAATATTCCTGGTTTTCCTTTTAATCTCGCTGCCACATTCTCATCAATAATTTTTCCTTTTTCATCGGTCTTAATTCCTCCATGAGCAATAACATACTTCTCTTCTTCGTGAGCATTAAGGTGCGATATTTCTTCAGTAACCTTTCCCTTCACGACCTTAAAATAAGGAGTTTCTAAAAAACCATAACGATTTACTTTTGAATAAAGTGAAAGATGATTTACCAATCCTACATTTTGTCCTTCTGGCGTTTGTATCGGACAAATTCTTCCATAGTGAGATGGCTGTACATCCCTCGCTTCAAAACCTGCTCTTTCTCTTTTCAGTCCACCGGGTCCAGTTGCTGTAAGGCGTCTTTTGTGTTCAAGTTCAGCAAGAGGATTAGCACAGTCCATAAACTGAGATATCTGTGAAGAAGAGAAAAATCTTTGTACCGCCGCAGCAAAAGGTCTTGAATTAATAAGCTTTGCCGGATTAATTCCTGCAACATCGGTTGTTGACATTTTATCTTTAATATTCCTCTCTACTCTCGTCATTCCTAATCGTAAAGTATTTTCCAAAAGTTCGGTAAACGGTCTTACGCGACGATTCCCAAGATGATCAATCTCATCTTCATGAGCGGTTGGATCATTGTTCATGCGAATAATTTCTCTCAACACCGCAACAACATCTTCCGGATAAAGAAGTCTATCATCTATTTCAATATCTTCTTTCCCGGGCACTTCAGAAAGTCTTTGCCACATTCTCCATCTTCCAACTTCAGAAAGGTCATATCTTTCAAAATTAAAAAATGTGTTTTCAACAAGTTCTCTAGCGGTTTCTGGAGTAACAACATCTCCTGGACGAATACGTTTATAGATTTCTACAAGCGCAGTCTCTCTATTTTTTGAAGAATCTTTCTCAATCGTTTTTTCAATCAGTTTCTTTTCCCCTTTATCAACGTCTTTAAATAGTTTTAAAATTTCTTCATCGGTCGCTCCCTTCCAATCTGGGTACTCCATCTTTGGAAGTCCAATTGCTCTTAAAAGAGTTGTCGCTGGCACTTTCCTTCTGCGATCTATTTTTACCCCAATAAAACCCGACGGCTCTGTTTGAAACTCAAGCCATGTTCCTCTGTTGGGAATAATTTTTGCTCCAAAACATTTTTCACCACGAACCATCTGCACAGTGAAAAAAGCTCCAGGAGAACGGATAAGTTGAGAAACAGCAACCCTTTCTACACCGTTAATAATAAAAGTCCCCCTTTCGGTCATCAGGGGAAAATCACATAGAAAAACTTCTTGTTTTTTGGATTGTTTAGTTTTAAGATTACGCAACTCAACTTCTATTTTGAGAGGAGCTTCGTAAGAATCGTTATTTTCTTTTGCTTCTTTCCCGGTCTCATATTTTGGTTTTCCAAGTTTATGATTTAAGAAATAAAGTTCCCACTCCTTGCCAGTATAGTCACGAATCGGGGATATCTCTTGAAACAAAGTTTTCATCCTTTTGTTCCAGAAGTTTTCCCACGAGTCTTTTTGAAGACTTAAAAGATAGGGAGGAGTTAAAGAAATTTTCTTCTTCCCGAAATATTTTACTTTTTGCATATTCGGTTATAGGAAGTAAGTTATTATTAATACTGATTCTAAAAAACAAAAACGCCCCAATTTGGGAAATTAGGGATTATTTTTTAGTATAGGTTATAAAAAAATGAGTTCAAGCAAGTTATTAAATTTAATGAAAAACAGACCAAAAATTAGGTCTTTTTTTGGACCTATTGCTTCAAGTAGTTCAATTCTACTTAATTTATTATTTTTGTCAAGCGCATGTACGAGATGAGCACATAGGTAACACTTTAGCTGTTTTCTGATAGAACTGCCAAGGAGTATCATAGCCTAGAGCTTGATGAGGTCTAACGAAGATAAATTCTATCAACCATTCGGTGAGAGCTTTATTAAATTGTACCGGATCTGGATTAAAATTACCAAGAGCTATGAATTCATCTTTTAAAGTTCTGTTGAATCTTTCATTAGTAGGATTATCGGTAGGAGTATGGTTTCTAGACCAGTATTGACTAATGTTTAATTCCTGACAAGCTTTGATAAACTCTTTATGAAATTCAGAACCATTATCACTTAGAACATTAAGAAAGGAACCATCTAACAAGAAGAACATTCTTCTTAGGAAGTCTGAAGCATTCCTAGAACTTTTAGTGGTATACATTCTAGCAAAAGGTATTTTAGAAACAGTATCTGTAGCAGTTAGGATATATCTCTTCATTCCATTCCAATAGATAACAATTGTATCTAGGGCTATTAAATATCCAGGAAAGGGTTTCTTTTTAAGCTCTGTGATTCTCTTTTTAGCTTGATTTCTTTTTCTTTTCTTTTGGAGCTTTTCGTTCTTAATAGGATGAAAGTATAGTTTGTATTTCTTAATAGTATATTGTATTTTCCAAGAAGATATATCTTCTTGATATATATTACTGTATAATCTCTTTAACTTCATCTTTCCCCATCTAATGTGTTTCTTTCTTAATTCCACTACTCTTGATTCTTCTAATGAAGTGATCTCTTTTTGTCTTTTGTTCTTTGGAGCTTTAGATCTATCTTCTAATGTCTTGAGATTAGCTGGATCAAAGATGTTCTTCCATTTATGAAAGGTTTTAGCTGAGATTCCAAAATGTCTTGATGTTAGAGAAGCATTGTGTTTAGCTTTAGTTTCGTAATATATAAACCATTCTAATCTATTCTTGGCTTGTTTAGAAAAATTTAATGTTTCAGCTATCTTTCTCCATCTAGTATATTTACCTAATAATATTAATGGCTTGGGTATGAAAAAGCTGTGTCCTCTCCATGTCCTTTTAGTGGTACAATTAGTCATAAGACGAGATTACATAGGTTAATTGTTAATCTTACCCACTATTTTACCAGTTTTTGGTAAAACAAGGGTGTTACCTATGTATCTCATCTTATTCAACTTCTCTCATTTTCTACACATGTTATACACTAAAATTAAAAAACAGTATCATCAGAATATCGCCAATCTATTTCCATCATCTCATATAAATGTTTTTCATTTTCAATTAAGATTTTGGGAACAATCTCAACCTTGCCTCCAATCTTCTTCCAAAATCTTATCCCTTCCATTGTTTGTTTAAAGCTTCCACGTACTCCGGTAAGTTTATCATGAGTTGTCGCATTGTGCCCATAGATAAAAACAACTAATTTGCAAAGCCCTGCAATTTTTAGAGAGTTTGCATAATTTTTATAAAAGAACATTCTTCCATTGGTCCAAAGAGTTATTTTTTCCCAACCCTTCTTTTTAGCAAAAACGATAATTTTTGGTAACTCTGACATCAATGTCGGTTCTCCTCCAAGAAGAATTAACTCTTTTTTATTTTTTTCTTCTTCAATAATTTTCAAAATTTCCTTTATATCAAAAGAGGTTTTAATAGGAAGATATATATCTTCTTTAAAAACATTTCTTATATTTTCTTTGTCAGTAATTCTAAGGTAGAGAGGCTTGTTCTGCCTAAATTCCTCGTATAATTTTCTAAGTTCAATTTGTGTTCTTTTAGAATCACGATATTTACGACTAAAATACATAATTTCATTAAGACTGGATCGGTAAAAATATTGAGGTATCTTTTTATAAAGATAAAAAAGTCGATGTAGTATATAAAATCTTTTTTCGTTTTCAGCTTTAATTTCTTCCCATTTTTTTCCTCCAATTTCGTCATACTCTGGGAGATCAGAAGGTGTATGATAAGAAAAATTCTTGCTTGTTTCCTCTTTTATTTTAATACCAAAATTCTCAGGGAAATTTCGAACAAAACATCTTTCCATACGAAAAATACTGATAGAAATTTGATCAACTAAATCAATATTTTTTTGAATAAAAGAAATAGTTTTTTGGAAATCTTTTTCTTCCTCCCCGGGAAATCCAACAATGACATAACAAAGTTTAAAAATTCCATTTCTATCTAATTCTTGAATAAGATTCTCAACCATTTTTCTCTTAGTTCCTTTTTTCATTAGTGCAAGTATACGATCACTTCCTGATTCCAACCCTATAGTAACCGCCCTAAAACCTGCATTGGCCATCAAAGAAACATCATTGGGAGAGAAGTTGCCTCGAACACATCCGGTAAGTGTTAAATCTAATTTTGAATCTATTAATTTTGAGCAGATATCTCTAAAAATATTTTCTTCGCAATGAATATATTCATTATAAATAGCAAAAAATGGTGTTTTAAATTTTCTTTTAAGAGCAATCAAATCGTCGATAATTTGTTCTGTTGATTTTTTAAATATTTTTTTTTGAACAGAAGGAATTATAGAGTTCCCACAAAAGGCGCAATTATAAAGACAGCCATAAGAATAAATATAAGGAATAACGAGATTTTCCGTAAAATTATGAAAAGCATAATTTCTTGGTATTTTGGTGTATAGGTCAAGTGGAAAACCATTAAAATCAGGCTTATTTTTGAGAGTGACGTTAGGATTATCCATATTTATAAAAATCTTTTTCCGCTCTCTGACAGTCTTTTTTTTATTATCCTTTCTTTTTTTACAAAAATCCAAAAGAGCAGTCTCTCCCCTTCCTATAACCACGGCATCAAACAAATTATTTGAAGAAAGATCTACAACATTTTCTGCTAATGGTCCCCCAACAATAATTCCTGCATTCTTCTTTTTTTGCCTTATTATCTTGGCCAAAATAAGAGTATATTTAACTCCTAATCTTTCGATTAAAGAAAAGCCAAAAATACCATATTTTTCATAATTCAAAAGTTTAAAAAGGATTTCACTTGCTTCTTCAATATAGGGGTCTTTTTTGCCAGCTTTAAGATATTCTCGCGCCTTTTTTTCATCAATTTTTGAGTCCAAAAAGACCATTCTGTCTAAAATACTTTTATTAGATATGATTTTAATATCCAAATCGTCTACATCAACCGACCAGCCATTTTTCTTCATAAAATCACAAAGATAAGCAATCCCCAAAGGAAGTATCGGCAAAATACCTTCATTCATAGTAACAAAATTATAGGGAGGAACTATAAGCTTTATTCTTTCCTTCATTTTTTAATTACAAAAGTCAAAATTTTCCATCAAAAAAACTTAAATATATTCTTAGTGTATAAAATCTTATTAAGAATCTTTTAAACAAAAAAATAAAATAAATATTTTCAAATCATTGAGAGAAATTCTACTAAAGAAAAACCAGTGAGGGGATAAAAAAGGACAGCTATTACCAAAAATATTCCATAAAAAATATAGTTTGCAAAAAAGAATACAATAGCAATAAGGAGAAAAAATCCATATTGAGAAAAAAATATCTTTATCTTTTCAGATAATACCGGGAAAAAGGTAAATAGAACGTGTGACCCGTCAAGAGGTGGAATCGGCAAAAGGTTAAAAACAGCTAAAAGAAGATTAATAAAAACAACCGCAGAAAATGCGAAAAACAAAGCATCATTTTCTCTAATAATCGGAATGAAGCGAATAAAAATTCCAAAGATTGTAGCAAGTACAAGATTTGACAGGGGCCCAGCCAAAGCAACTTTCATCTGTGCATACTTCCCTCTCAGGTTGGCAGGATTTATAGGAACCGCCTTTGCTCCACCAATAATAAAGTTCGTTGGCAAGATAATCATTATTAGAGGAAGAAGTATTGTATAAATCGGATCGATATGCGGAATCGGATTGAACGTTAACCTCCCCATGTTTTTTGCGGTCGGATCTCCTAGTAAATATGCAACAAAACCATGCATATACTCATGAAGTATTGCAGAGAATATAAGGACTATAAAAATGAATATCCAAGATAGTTCCATAAATGAAATAATAACAAAAATTAGAAGTTCGTGCAAACAAACTATTGAAAAAATAATAATTTTGGTTATAATATACCCTGTTATAAATAAATGGTTCAATAAGATGCCAAGAATGTGTCAAATTTGTGGAAAAACATCAGTTATGGAAAGTGCAAGAAAAAAACTGATGTCAAAATACAATCCAACTCCTAAAAAAAGAAAACGCCCTAATTTACAAAAGGCGCTTATTCCAGCAGATATAAAAAAGAAAAACTTCAAACCTTATGCTGGACAAAAAGTGCTTGCTTGTACAAAGTGCATAAAAACTCTAGGAAAAGATTAGGTAAAACGGGCCGTGGCCTAGAGGCTTAGGGCGCGCGCATGGGGTGCGCGAGATCGTGGGTTCAAATCCCGCCGGCCCGACCAATTAAGACATTTCGTTTTTTCAGGGAAAAGAGTTTGCTCGCTCGCCCCAGCGTTTCCGCCCCATTGCGCCTATGGCACAGAACAGGTCATTTCTCCCTTTATTCTTTACTAAGAATAAATCTTGTAGTATCATTATGTTAGTGCTAAAGAATTCAGCTATACTCTAACATAGTAGTACTACCATAAATAAACTATGTCAAAACAAGATTATCCACTATCAAAAAATCTCAAGAAATTACGAGAACAAAAAGGGCTTTCGCAAGATCGCCTCGCAAAGCTCGCCGATGTTGCCAACAACACAATTATTAAAATTGAGCAGGATGAGAATATAAACCCAACGCTTGATACATTGAAAAAGATTGCGAAAGCCCTTGGGGTTGGTTTGGATGAATTAACCGGCTATCAATTTCGGGGTAAAATGTGAATATCTGCCTACCGGCAGGAAGGTCTAACCAATTAAGGAATTAAATTATGATCACAGTTAAAAATGAGGGAATAATTTTAGAAAAAACAAATTTGGAATTTGAAAATAAGGGTGTTTTAAACCCGGCCTGTATCCAGACGGATGGTATTACCCATATGTTTTATCGGGCAAGTAATCACCAGGAGGTTTCTGCCATCGGCTACTGCCAACTGAAAAATAATAAAGTTGTAAAAAGATTTAAAGAGCCGGTTCTCTTTCCTGAATATGATTACGAGAAAAAGGGCTTAGAAGATCCAAGAATTACTCTTTTAGAAGGAACATACTACCTTTTCTACACTGCCTATGACGGTAAAAATGCTCTCATTGCCTACGCCACAAGCAAAGATCTTGTCCATTTTGTAAAACAAGGCCTGATCTCGCCGAAAATCTCCTACGATGAAGCGGAAGACATTTTTCGTGAGTCAAAAATTAGAGAAAGATATACCATGTTCGAGATATTATATAAAGAAAAAGGAGGCAAGGATATCTTGTTATTTGAAAAAAACGCCTGTCTTTTCCCCCAAAAATTCAACCATAAATTTGCTCTTCTCCACCGTATTTTACCCGGAATCCAAATTATTTATTTTAACAATTTCTCCGAACTTACCGAAGATCGCTGGCGCGATTATTTTAAAAATCTTGGTGATTCTATTGTGCTTGACCCTTTCTTTTGGTTTGAAAATCGCAACATCGGTGGCGGTTGCCCTCCCATTGAAACAAAAGACGGCTGGCTCATTATCTATCATGCAGTGGAGGATACCCCTTTGGGGAAAATCTATCATGCCTCCGCTGCCCTGCTTGATCTCAAAAATCCCCTAAAAGTTTTGGGGCGATTAAAAGAACCTCTGTTTTCCCCAAAGGCTCCCTGGGAAAAAGGTGGTATTACAAATAATGTTGTTTTTCCTACCGGAGCAGTAGTAAAAGATAAAAGACTTTATATTTATTATGGGGCTGCCGACAAATTAATCGCCGCGAAATCTGTTGACCTCGCAGAGCTGTTGACTGAACTTAAAAAAAGCTCTCTAAAACTATAAGCCTCGTTAGAAGTCTTGGTAGACCCTGTTAGATATTGATTATTAATTATCTAATAGGGTCTACAACACGATAACGGAAAACATTTTAAAAACATTATGAATCAACAAACAAAGTCAAAGGCAAATAAAGCAATTTCTGACGGGGCGAGCGCTGACCAGCAAAAGAAATCTTGGATAGTTTGTCTTTCCACCTTTCCGCCACGACAGTGCGGTATAGCTACCTTTACCACTGACCTTACCAATGCTATTGATCAAATGTTTGGACCGTCGGTTAAGTCAAAGATTGTCGCGATGAATCTTACTGAAATAAGTCATTTCCCCTATCCTGATAAAGTAATTCTCCAGATAAGCCAGCATCGCGAAGAGGACTATGTTAACGTTGCCAACAAACTTAACCAGCTCAAAGAAGTAAAGCTTGTCAATATTCAACATGAATTCGGTATCTTCGGGGGGGAATATGGTTCACATCTGCTTCTCCTGCTGGAAAAACTTCAAAAACCGGTTGTTACCACCTTTCACTCTATCCTTCCCGCTCCGGATGAAAAAATGCGTAACATCGTCCGGGCGATAATGAAATATTCGAAAGGAATAGTTGTTATGACTCACTCTTCAAAGGAAATTCTCGTTGGTGATTATGGGTTAGATCCTGATCGAATTCAAGTTATTCCTCATGGCATCCACCATATTCCATATAGAACCAATGAGCGCGCCAAGTCCGCCCTCGGCCTATCTCACAAACTAATCCTCTCAACCTTTGGGTTTCTTAGTCCCGGCAAAGGGGTTGAGTATGTTATTGAGGCTTTGCCGCAGATAGTAGAAAAATTTCCTAATGTTAGATTTCTTATCGCCGGCGTCACTCATCCTGCTGTTTTGGGACAGGATGGCGAAACTTACCGTAATTTTCTCACTAAAAAAGTGCATCAACTTGGTTTAAGCAACTGCGTTTCTTTTTATAATATCTATTTTAATGTAAATAAACTTCTTCAATTTTTAGAGGCTACCGACATCTATCTTTCCACCTCCTTAAATCCAAACCAGGCCGTTTCCGGCACTTTATCTTATGCCCTTGGCAGCGGTCGCCCGGTCATATCCACAGCCTTTGCTCAAGCCAAACAAGACATTACGAGTAAGGTCGGCATATTGATTGATTTTCAAAACCCGTCGGCTTTTACCGATGCCATTGTTAAATTAATAAGTAATAATGAATTATGTTTACAGATGGGTAAAAACGCTTATTTCCGCACTAGGCATATGATCTGGGAAAATGTTGCCCATTCCTATATGAAATATTTCTCGCA
>Ga0208904_1001462_pt1 | contig 16098 bp, 15 predicted proteins | sample AntAceMetag02UKB_FD_184774 | JGI IMG/M metagenome (GOLD analysis project Ga0208904, IMG submission 184774) | Saline lake microbial communities from Ace Lake, Antarctica - Antarctic Ace Lake Metagenome 02UKB (SPAdes) (version 2) | ecosystem: Environmental > Aquatic > Non-marine Saline and...
ATCTTTGCTATCGAGGTCTGCGATGGTCCTGGAGAGTTTCAGGATCTTGTCGTAACAGCGGGCGCTGAAGCCCATCTCGGTGATGGCTTGTTTCAGGAGACCCTGTGAAGTCTCATCTAATCTGCAGTACTTTCTGGCGAGCCTGTGATTCATCTGTGAGTTGGAAAAGATCCCATCTTGTTTGAACCTTTCCAGCTGTACATTCCTTGCACTCTCTACGCGTTTTTTGATCATCTCTGATTTTTCAGCGCAGGATTCGTCTGTTAACTCCTTGTATCTGAGGGGAGGGACCTCGATGTGCAGGTCTATACGGTCCAATAGCGGCCCGGAGATTCTGGACAGATACTTTTGTATCTTCGGAGGCGTGCAGTGGCACTCTTTTTTTGGATCAGTCAGAAACCCGCACGGGCAGGGGTTCATAGAGCATACGAGCATGAACTTGGACGGGAAGCGGATAGAGCTAGATGCCCTTGAGACAGTTACGTAGCCGTCTTCAAGGGGTTGCCTGAGCGCCTCCAGAACATTTCTGTGGAATTCAGGGAGCTCGTCCATGAAAAGCACGCCATTGTGGGACAGGCTTACTTCTCCTGGCTTTGGCACAGTGCCGCCGCCTACGAGCGCGACGTCACTGGAAGTGTGGTGCGGCGTTCTGAAAGGCCTTGTGTTTATTATGGGATTTTTTGTAGGCACAAGGCCGCAGACACTGTATATCTTTGTAGTCTCAATAGATTCTTCAAGCGTCATATTGGGCAGGATCGAAGGGAGTCGCTTTGCAAGCATTGTCTTTCCACTGCCTGGAGGCCCTATCATGATGATATTGTGGCCACCTGCAGCTGCTATTTCCAGGGCCCTTTTTGCATAGCCCTGTCCTTTTACATCAGAGAAATCCAGGTCATGACTCATGGGTCTATTTTGCAAGGCCATTGTCTTGTGTTTCAAAGGCTCTAGAGAAACAAGGCCATTTAAAAAATCACACACGCTGCTCAGCGTATTTATAGCATATATTTCCACGCCCTGGATCATGCTGGCCTCATGCGCGCTCTTCTCCGGCAGGATGATCTTTTTAGCAGAGCCCTTCAGTGACATTGCAATGGGCAAGGCGCCTTTTACAGGCCTTATCCTGCCATTCAAGGCCAGCTCACCGAGAAATACAAAATCTTTAATATTCTTGTAGAACAGCTGTCCTGACGCCACAAGCACGCCTATTGCTATAGGCAGGTCAAAGCAGGGGCCTTCTTTTTTAACATTGCCAGGCGCCAGATTCACAGTGATCTTTTGAGAAGGGTACTCAAACTGGCTGTTTTTTATAGCTGAACGCACCCTGTCTCTGGACTCACGAATAGCAGCATCAGGCAGGCCCACTATTACAATGGCTGGCAGGCCTTTTGTTATATCTACTTCGATTTCAATGGGCCAGGCCTCAATTCCTATGGTTGTGGCTGACTGGATCTTGGATAGCATGCCTAATCACCTCCCTATATATATTAGACACATGAGGGGGCTGATTTATTGCACTCGCCTTGACAATATATATATCGTGATGTATACTTCCTAATAACATAAAATAAAACATTATAATTTATCATAACGAAAGGGTATAAACAGTGAAGAAGTGGTGTTTCTGTCTCTTTTTGATTTTAACTATATTAATTTATAGAGGTTTAGCCTTTGCATCGACCGTGGGAAATCCTTTGGACCTGGACTTGCCGCCCAGGTCTGCTGCGCTCAGGGAAGATGCTATGGATAGGGCGCTGGATGATTACGAACAGGTGTTTAATATAAAGGCAGCAGCAGATTTGGAATTTCTATTTAGTAAAGACCTTAGCACGACGAGCGAGGTCAAAGGTGCTGAGATAAAGGGCAAGTATTTAATGGCAAAGCTCGGCGTAGATATATTCAATAGATTTGAACCATACGTGAAATTCGGCTTGTCTGATCTAGATGCAAAATGGAGACAGAATAATCAGTTTGACGTAGAGGTAGATGCTGATATGAGTTTTGCATGGGGCATAGGTTTGAAGGGAATTATACATGAGTTCGAAGACTTGGGCCTGAGGATAACAGGCGACATACAATATAGAATGACAGAACCTGATGTCGGTGAGATATCCTACGGGGGAAACACAGTGAAGGATTCAGGTCCAGATTTCAAAATAGAGGAATGGCAGGCAGCATTTGTTTTGAGCAAGAAAGTAGAGCTGCCATTAAAATGGCAGAGTGTATATCTGGTGCCTTACACTGGGTTTACTGTTTCTGATTCGATCGTAGATATTGACTTCAAGGATTCTGACAACGCTCCAGGTACAGATTTTTCAGTCTTTGATGCAAGTAATGATAAGATATACGGATTTTTATTTGGTTGCGACATAATGCCCAGTCTGACTAGCTCATTTATATATAATTTTGAGCTGAAGCTTGTCAACGAAGCGTCCTTAAGTCTTGGCGGGGCTGTTAAGTTTTAAAGAAGAGGAGATGCAAAATGAAAAAACTTATAATAATTTTATTTCTTTTAGGTTTTGCAGGGCCTTCATTTGCTGCAACAATAGGATCCCCTGATATTAACCTGCCAGAAGAAGCCTTTTCCACGAGGGACTATGCAATCAATAGGGCCCTTGCTCAACATGAGTCCAGCATTAATATTAAGGCCAATGCAGAGATAGAGTTCGTTATTGACAGAGAGCTTGACACATCACACGAGACAACAGGCGCAGAGATGGAAGGCCAGAATTATATGGTCAAAGTCTCCACCAGCTATAAAGAAATATTCGAGCCGTACATAAGGATAGGTACGTCTAACCTTAAACTGAAATGGAAGCAGAATGGACGTAACATCACTGTAGAATCAGACCCTGGTTTTATGTGGGGCGCGGGCATAAAGGCAAAATTGTGGGAGTTTAAAGACCAGGGAATTAAATTGGCGCTGGATTTTCAGTACAGGACAATGGATCTGGATGTGGGCTCTGTGTCGTTATCGCCTGCCACCAGTCCGCAATTCAAGATAGAGGAATTCCAGACAAGTATTTTGGCTTCAAAGAGATATATCCTTCCTATAGGGATGAGGGATTACTATATTACTCCTTACACTGGCCTTTACCATACTTCAGCAACGGTTGATGTAAGGTTTGATAGTAGTTTTGGCCTGGAATATTCAACATATGACGCAGATGATGCAAATCCTGTTGGTCTTGTGTTTGGTCTTGATGTTATGCCGTCTCTTTTAAGCTGGTATTTATTTAATTTTGAGCTCAGGCTTTTTAATGAGACTGCTTTTACCTTCGGCGGAAAGATGAAGTTCTGAAGAACCGCGGAAACACGCGGAATGTAACGCGGAACTAAGCTGAAGCTCGGATTGAACTTCAGCGCGTTTCCGCGATTTTCATTTTTCGCTTGCCATAGGTCATATCTGTTATATAATAATATATCAAAAATAAGGAGATGTTATGGGATTTTTTGTCAGCTTAGGCGAGAATCATATATTTCTTACTGTCTTGATGGCATGGCTGTTGGCCCAGACCGTAAAGGTCGCAATAGGCGTCGTGCGCGAGAAAAGGTTTAATTTCAAGTGGTTTGTAGGCACAGGCGGGATGCCTAGTTCGCACGCCGCGACTGTGTCAGCCCTTGCTACATGCACTGGGTTCACATATGGTTTTTCCTCGCCATTGTTTGCAATAGCATTTTTCTTTGCCTTTATAATAATGTTTGATGCGCAGGGCGTGAGGAGGCAAAGCGGCCAGCAGGCAGAGATACTCAACAAGATCATAGAAGATATATATTTACAAAAAGGCGTAAAGCAAGAAAGACTTATTGAACTTTTAGGCCACACACCGATCCAGGTATTTATAGGCGCTGCGCTGGGCGTCATAGTGGCCATAATCAGCTACAGGTAGGGATAGGGGGTCAGTAGTGAAGAACAGGTTAGTTGGCGCAGGCGTTGTTGTTTTGTTCATAGTCATTCTGGGACTGATGATAGTCTTTGGGAGTAAGAAGGAGAAAAAGACAGGGTTTAGCCCAGGTTTAAAATCTGTGAGAGAACTAATATCGCAGGATAAATTAGACGAGGCAAGGACGGAACTCGACGAGAAAGCAGATAAGATCAATAATTCAGGAGCAGCAGGCAAGGCCTATTTTGATCTGGCAAGTGGTTATGAAAAAAACAAAGAGACAGTAAAGGCCAGGGATGTCTATCAGGTCGTGATGGAGAAGTATCAAAATGTGGACAATATACTTGATATCCAGGATAAAGTCGGTCAGCTTAACGTAGAGATACTTTTTTCTTCCTTGGTCACTGATAGTGATGCGCGGTATGATATAGAGCCAGGCGACACGCTTTCTAACATCGCAAAAAAATTTGGGACCACAGTAGACCTCTTAAAGGCCTCAAACTCACTCGAGAGCGATGTTATCAGAGCGCATACAAAGATAAAGGTCTCTCATTTAAAATACAAGATGCTGATCGATAAATCACAGAACCTGCTTACGCTATTCACTGACGACGGGGCAATATTTAAGGTCTACCCTGTCTCGACAGGAGAAAATAATTCCTCGCCAGTGGGCACCTTCGGGATAGTAAACAGGATAAAGGATCCGGTGTGGTACACACAGGGCGCGATCGTGCCGGCAGAGAGCCCTGATAATATACTGGGTTCCAGGTGGCTTGGGATCTCTGAACCAGGCTATGGTATCCATGGGACAGTGGATCCTGATAGCGTAGGTCAGCAGGCAACGCAGGGTTGCGTAAGGATGTACAATAAAGACGTGGAAGAGCTTTTTGCAATAGTGCCTGTGGGGACTGAAGTGACGATAGTAAATTAATTATGGCCAACGGACTTGATTTTGAAAAACCAATATTGGAATTAGAGCTCAAGATCGCTGAGTTAAAATCTCTTGCGGCAGATGGCAGTATTGATTTGTCTGGCGAGATCAAGACGCTTGAGGCGCGGCTTGAAAAGGTAAGACGCGAGGTGTTTGAATCACTTACGCCGTGGCAAAAGGTCCAGATCGCAAGGCACCCGCAGCGGCCGTACACCATGGACTATGTGCGCATGATCATGCTGGATTTTGTTGAACTGCATGGGGACAGGATGTTCCAGGATGACAAGGCAATGGTGGGAGGCCTGGCAAAGATAGATGGGGATAAGGTGATCGTGATAGGGCACCAAAAGGGCAAGGATACAAAAGAAAATTTAATGAGAAATTTTGGCAGCGCCCATCCAGAGGGCTATCGCAAGGCAATGAGGCTCATGGAGATGGCTGAGAAATTCAAGGTGCCTATAGTTGCGTTTGTGGATACGCCAGGCGCATATCCTGGTATTGGCGCTGAAGAAAGGGGCCAGGCAAATTCTATTGCGCATAATCTAAGGGAGATGGTCGGGTTGAAGACGCCGATAATCGTCGTAGTGATAGGCGAAGGCGGCTCAGGAGGAGCGTTGGGTATTGGCATAGGAGACAGGGTGTATGTAATGGAGAATGCGTATTATTCTGTGATATCTCCTGAGGGATGCGCAGCGATTTTATGGAAGGACAGGCTGAAGGCGCCTGAAGCAGCAGAGGTCCTGAAGCTCACTGCAAAGGACTTGATAGGGCTTAATATTATTGACGGCGAGATAGAAGAACCGCTGGGAGGCGCTCACAGGGATCCTGAAAAGGCAGCGCAGGCAGTTAAGAAGTGCATAAAAAAGGCATTAAAGGAACTTAAGGCAATTCCTTTAGATAGATTATTAGAGAGTCGTTACAGGAAGTTCAGAAAGATGGGAAGTGCGTAACTTTACACTCCCGCCTAAGGCGGGTGTAAAGTTATGGTGCCGGAGGTGGGAGTCGAACCCACACGAGGGGTTACCTCACACGATTTTGAATCGTGCGCGTCAGCCAATTCCGCCACTCCGGCGATCGTGGTGGAGCTGACGGGGATCGAACCCGTGATGCGACAATGCCATTGTCGTGTGATCCCGCTTCACTACAGCCCCACAACGCGGGATGATTTTAACATTTTAGGCAATGTTTGTCAAATTTAACTTTACACTTGAGCATTGCACAAGTGTAAAGTTAGTGAGCTATGACTCAAGAATTTTACCCCTTTAAGAAGATCGAAGCGAAGTGGCAGAAGAAATGGGATAAGCAGGGCCTGTTTAAGATGGATCCTGTTTCTCCCAAAGAAAAATACTACTGCCTCATGATGTTTCCGTACCCTTCGTCAGCCCTCCACGTGGGCCATGGCAGAAACTACATCATAGGAGATGTGGTCGCCCGATACAAGATCATGCGAAAATTCAACGTGCTTGCCCCGATGGGCTGGGACGCATTTGGCCTGCCAGCTGAAAACGCTGCAATAAAAAGCGGCATACATCCAAAGACCTCGACCTTAAGCAATATCAAGACAATGAAAAAACAGCTGGATGCCTGGGGCGTGGGCTATGACTGGGACAGGGAGATCGCTTCCTGTATGCCCGACTATTACAAATGGACGCAGTGGATATTCCTCAAGCTCTACGAAAAAGGCCTGGCATACAAGAAAAAGGCGGCAGTAAACTGGTGCCCGTCCTGTCAGACTGTTTTGGCAAATGAGCAGGTCGTGGATGGTGGTTGCGAGAGGTGCTCCACTGAGGTAGAGCAGCGAAAATTAGAGCAGTGGTTTTTTAAGACTACAGACTATAGCCAGAGGCTCCTGGATGATCTTTCCCTTTTAAAGGATTGGCCTGAGAGGGTAAGATTAATGCAGAAGAATTGGATCGGCAGGAGTGAAGGCGTGGAAATAGATTTTAAAGTCGTTGATAGCGATATTGTCCTGCCGTGTTTTACCACAAGGGTAGATACTATTTACGGCGCCACTTACATGGTGCTTGCAGCAGAGCATCAGATGGTGGATGAATTGATAAAAGGATCCAATAATGAAAGAGAGATAAAGACGTTTATCAGCGAGGTTAAAAAAGAGAGCGTTATTGACAGAGTCTCTGCAGCGACTGAGAAAAAAGGCATTTTTACAAATAGATACGTTATAAACCCTGTTAACAATAAAAAAATACCGCTATGGATCGCAAATTATGTATTGATGGAATACGGCACTGGCGCTGTCATGGCAGTGCCTGCGCATGATGAGAGGGATTTTGATTTTGCAAAAAGATATGGATTGTCAATAGAGGTGGTAATAGACGATCCAAAAGCCTCGCTTGATGCAAAGATAATGAAAGAGGCGTATATTGAAGAAGGCGTAATGGTAAATTCTGATCCATTTAATGGTATGTCGAGCCTCGATGCTATAGAAAAGATAGCAGACTACATGGAAAAAGAGAGTATTGGCAGGCGAAAGACTCACTATAAACTGAGGGACTGGCTTATTTCCCGTCAGAGATACTGGGGCGCGCCAATACCGATCGTCTACTGTGACAAGTGCGGCATACAACCTGTGGATGAGAAAGACCTGCCAGTGCTTTTGCCTGAGAAAGTCGAATTTTCCGCCAAGGGCGGATCCGCCTCAGGCGGAAAACCTTGTACCGAATCACCTCTAAAGCATGCAAAGTCATTTGTAAATACAAAGTGTCCGAAGTGTAAAGGCAACTCTACCCGCGAAATAGATACAATGGACACATTTGTGGACTCGAGCTGGTATTTTCTGAGATATCTCTCACCGAAAGACAGGAAAAAGCCCTTTGATAAAAAAGTCGTTGATAAGTGGCTGCCGGTCGACCAGTATATCGGCGGCGTAGAGCATGCAATATTGCATCTGATGTATTCCAGATTTATCGTAAAGGTGCTTTATGACATGGGACATATTGGTTTTAAAGAGCCGTTCGCAAGGCTCTTTACCCAGGGCATGATCGTTAAAGATGGGGCAAAGATGTCCAAGTCAAAAGGCAATACGGTCAGCCCTGACAAGCTTATTGATAAATACGGCGCAGACACAGTCAGATTTTATACATTGTTTATTGGTCCGCCTGAGAAGGACGCTGAATGGAATGACAGGGGCGTGGAAGGCGCGTGGAGGTTTTTAAATAGGGTGTGGAGACTTGTGGGTGAAGGGTGTAGGGTGAAGGGTGAAGGGGGCAAGGGATCAGATGATACCGCTAAATCTTTAAAGCGCAAGACTCATCTTACTATTAAAAAAGTCACAGAAGACATGGAGGGCGCGTTTCATTTCAATACTGCCCTTAGCGCGATTATGGAGCTGGTTAATGAAATATACTCATATATGAGTATTCACCCTTCACCCTACACCCTTCACCTAAAAGAGGCTGTTGATACAGTAGTGATTCTTCTCGCTCCATTTGTTCCGCATATTGCAGAAGAGATGTGGGGCAAACTGGGCAATAAAACAAGCGTGTTTGAGGCAGAGTGGCCAGGCTATGATAAGGATGCATTGGTAGAGGATAGCGTCACAATACCTGTGCAGATCAATGGCAAGTTCAGGACAAAGATCGAGGTCGCATCAGGCGCGACAGAGGATGAGATAAAAAGCATAGTTTTAGGAAACACAGTCGTCAATAAATGGACACAAGGCAAGCCACCCAAGAAGGTCATCGTCGTAAAGGGGAGACTGGTGAACCTGGTGTTCTAGCTTTACACTTGAAGATTGCAAGAGTGTAAGGATAAGTCTTTCAATGTCGTGCTCTTTAAAGTCTATAAAGGCGATTTTGTGGATATTGAGGATTTTAATATAAAATTGGTGGAGTATATAGTAAAGTAATTTGATCACCCCCACCGCGGGGGTGGGTCACCCCCCGCGGTGGGGGTGGTAAGCAGAAGAGAGGTTAAAATGAAGACTGTATTATTTGTTCTCTTAGCTCTATTGGTTTTATTCGGCTGTGCAGATGTGAAGACGCCGACAGCAAAGTATGCATTGACTCACCCGCTCAGCACAAAAACCATGGCCATCCCCGGGACGAATAAAGGTGAGATATTAGAAAAATGGGGTGAACCATATGATATAATAGATATGGGATATGATGACATGGGCATAAAGAAGGAGGCGTGGATATATAACGCGTGGTTCCCAGATGCCCCTTTGGACCACAGGCACTTTTCGAGAAGGAAAAAGATATATTTTACAGGAGATTATGTAACCGGAATGGAGGACATCCATGATAAGGATGAATAAATTTCTAGTTGTCTTACTTGTTGCAGTTTTTTCTTTTAGTAATTTTGCCTATTCAGTAGATGAAAAAGAGGAAGCGAAGGAATATATAGAAAAAGCCAATCCTATTATAATGAATGTCGATACTGCCTACAGACAGGTGAGTCTTAAGGTATTGCCTTTAGAGAAAGGAGCTAAAAAGATGCAGGGTTATATAGATAGCTTAAGTGCTCTAAAACCTCCGGAATTAATGAAAAGACAGCACGATATGATGCTATTGGCATTTAAGCAGTTAAGGATGGGTTATCTGCTTCTATCAAAAGGGCACAGGTCTATTGCTATCAAATTGGTCAGAAAGAGCGGAGACTTGTTGAAACTGGCGGTGAAAGACATAAAGGATTTTGTCAAAAAAGAAGGTCTTGTTAAAATAGATCAAGACTAAAAAGGGAGGTACGTTATGAAAAATTTTTTTATTTGTCTGATATCGTTTTCTGTGATTATGTCTTATTTTTCATTGATTTCTTACGGGCAGCAGGATAGAAACCAGGCAATCACTCAGACCCAACAGTCACAGCCTCAACAAAAACCCATACTTCCACCAACTGTCCCTCAGGCCTCATCCGCCCCTACTCCTTCTCCTCATATTGCAACCCCGCCAGTTTATGGAGGCATTGCTTTGCAGTCTCAAATAGCATCGCAAGGTGCCAGTGCGAATATACAGACTCTACCAACTCAACCGGCTGTAACGCCTTATGGTCCTTCTGATTTAACCACGGCTTATATGGTTTCCCCTTTGACATTAAACTCATGGGGAAAGGTTTTGGATATAGGTAATGATAATGATGGGGTAGGTTGGATAGAGGTTAAGGAGGAATTGTTTGATAGCGGAAACGTTAAAATAAAATTATCAGATCCCAATTTGATAGTAATGAAAGGGAATTCTCGGGTAAGGTTTAGCGATATAAAGGTAGGAGATACCGTTAATGTTATGCATAGGCGGGAAGAAGGATTCTCAGGGGAGGACATAGCAAGTTTTATAACCATTATGACTGAGGAGGCCCTTGAGGCTATGTCAAAAGAAATGCTTGGGGCTGAGAACAAAAAGGTCGAAGAATAGAAGGCTTCTCTTATTGTGTTAGATATTTCAAGAGCCGAAAGATATTTCCTCATTACCCTTCTTTTATCGTTATCAATTTTTTCAGGCGCCTCTTATTATAAAAAGACCAGCCCGAACATAAAATTAGAGACAGTCGAAATCAATGAGCCTCAGATCTCAGTCAATATTAATACAGCTACACTAAGAGAATTGGAGAGTCTGCCAGGCATAGGTCCTGTGATGGCAAGAGAGATCATCAGTTTCAGAGATACCTTCGGCGGATTCAAGAGTAAGGAAGGGTTAAAAGATGTAAAAGGTATTGGGGATAAGAAGTTTGAAAAGATAAGGGATCTGATAATTATCAGTGAATAAAAGACCGCTTGCTGTAATAGCTCTTTTCTTTATACTTGGCATAGTATTGGCCAGGTACCTGCCCGAGTCGGTTAAGTTTGTGCATGTGTTAGCAGGTACTTGTTTTTTTATATTTTCTGCTTTCTTGTTTACCACTCCCGGACCCGGGTCGGGTCGACCCGGGTCCGGGAGTGGTAAAGTGTTATTAATCCTATCAGTTATTTCCTTTGCAGTCCTTCTCTGTATAAACTCCAACACCTTCCCAAAAGATCACATAACTAATTTTGTAGGCGAAGAAAAACTCAAGACCAGCATTGTCGGCACTATTAAAAGCCCTAGCCTGACAAGGAGGCCGTATTATGGGAAGATCGCATCTACGTATTTATTCGATACAGAAGCGATAAAAGAAGTTGGTGAATGGTGGAGGGTGAAGGGTGTAACCCAGATCAGGATACAGACAGAAAAGGATCTTGCTTATGGGGATAGGTTGATGGTGAAGGGGACGATAATGAGGCCTCGCAATGACAATTATTACCGTAGTTATCTTGAAAGGCAGAATATATTCGCTCTTATAAACACGAAGGAAAACAATGTAACTCTACTGTCTAATAATTACAAATCAAACCCTATCTTAAGATGTATCTATTCTATTCGAGATAAACTCAAGAATCAGATCATTGAGATCATGCCTCTTGAGAGTGGGGCGTTCTTGAGGGCGATCATGCTCGGTGACCGCTCAGAATTGCCTCGGCATATACAGGACTCTTTTAAGAAATCCGGCACCATGCATATACTTGCCATAAGCGGGCTTCATATTGCTATTATTGTGCTGGTGATTCTGTATTTATTCAGGATCATAGGTGTAAAAAGAGAGATTTACTATACCTTTACAATAATATTCCTGATATTCTTTGCACTCTTTACACTTTCAAGGCCTTCTGTTGTCAGGGCATCGATCATGGCATGTGTCTTTCTCATAGGCATGCTCCTGGGCAGAAAGGTAGATGTGTATAATTCAATGGGTCTGGCAGCGCTCTTTATATTGATAAAAAATCCAAAAGACCTTTTCAGCGTGGGATTCCAGCTTTCGTTCATGGCAGTAGTTTCAATATTATTCTTTGTGCCAAAGCTAATGAAGCTGGTTCAGAATTATAAGCATTACTATGTTAAGAAGTTCCTCTATATACCTCTGGCAGTCTCTGTATCTGCATGGATCGCTACATTCCCATTGATCCTGTATTATTTCAAGATCATCACGCCAGTCGCGATCATAGCCAACCTTTTTATTATCCCGATGTTATCTGCAATGCTTATAGCCAGTATGGCCTTTCTTGCATTAGGATGGCTGCCTGTGCTCGGCCCATTCCTGGTTCAGGCCAGTCATTTCATAGCCCATGCCATATTCTCTCTAGCCGACTTCTTCGCTGCCCTAAAATTCGGGCACTACATTCTCTAACTTTACACTTTCTGTGTGTCACGAAGTGTAAAGTGTTATAAAATAGTGAAATGTCCGGTTTATTAACAAATGAAATGTCCGCTTTCAAAGCGGGATATGGTAATATGCTTAACTTAACTATGGAGGTTAAGTATGCAGGCATATTATTCAAAACCCGCACTGGAGCGGGCAATGAAGGTTCAGGAAGTGATCTTAAGGGCAATAAGCGGACAGATCCTTTGGATGGAAGCAGCAGAGATACTGGGTATTACAGACCGTCAGATGAGAAGGTGGAAACATAGATACAAGGAATATGGATATGATGGTCTATATGACAGACGCAAGAAGATGCCAAGCCCTAAAAGAATGCCGCTTGAGAAAGCAGAGAAGATATTGAAGTTATACAGAGAAAAATACTTTGATTTTAATATCTCGCACTTTTACGATAAGCTGCGAAGCAAACATAACGTAAAGATAAGCTACAACTGGGTAAGACTTGCCTTAGAAGGAGCAGGCCTAATAAAGAAGCGCTTAAGGCATGATAAACATCGCAAGCGCCGCCCTCGCAAGCCACTAATAGGCATGATGATCCATATGGACGGTTCACCATATGACTGGCTTGGTAATGGAACAATGTGTGATCTTGTTCACGCCTATGATGATGCCAATAACAAGCTCTATGACATAGAGCTTGTTAAAGAAGAAGATGCCATTACCTGCATGAGGGTATTAAGGACTACGGTCGAGAAAAACGGCATATTCTGTTCTTTGTATACAGACAGAGCCAGTCACTTCTTCCTTACAAAAAAGGCGGGAGAGGCTGTGTCAAAAGACACACTTACCCAGATAGGAAGAGCCATGCAGGAGCTTGGCATACAGTCTATCCCAGGTTATTCCCCTCAAGCAAGAGGCCGTTCAGAGCGGCTTAACAGAACCCTCCAGGGCAGAATACCCCAAGAGCTGAGGCTCAGAGGCATAAAGACAATGAGAGAAGCGAATAAATACCTGAAAACAGAATATATAAAAGAATATAATAAAAGATTCGTAAGGAAGCCAGAGCAAAAAGGCACTGCTTTTATCCCTGTTCCCAAGACAATAGACCTTGATAAGATCTTTTGTTTCAAGCATGAAAGAACCGTTAATAACGATAATACAATATCGTTTAAGAATAGGATTCTACAGATAGGCCCATCTGAATTAAGAGTATCATTTGCCAAGTGTAAAGTAATTGTTTATGAACACCTGGATGGTTCTATAAGTATAGGCTACGGCCCTCACATGCTGGGCTATTATCTACCCAAGAACTTATCCACATATCAACAGTATAAACAAAAAGAAAAGGTAGCCAAAAGAAAAAGGACTACGACTACTATTACTTTAAATCAAAAGCGGACACATCACTTGTTAGAAACAGCGGACATCTTGACATGTTAGTTACAGTCACGAAGTGTAAAGTTGACATAAGCATGCAGGTATGCTATGATTTTACACATGATGCGTAGAGTATATATTATATTGCTTGTATATATGATGTTGAGTATGGCCGTTCCTGTGCATGCATATTGGATATGGACGTCTGAAAGCGGGAAATGGGAGAATCCTAAGCATGCTGCCAAGGACACGCCTGAGGAGCAGCTGGAGCAAGCTGTTTCATTTTATGAGAAGAAGAATTATAAGTTCGGGCTCAGGGAGTTTAAGAAATTAATCAAATATTACCCATTGTCTAAACAGGCGCCGACTGCGCAGTATTATATAGGAAGGATCATGCAGGACCTTGACAAGACATATGAGGCATATAAGGCATACCAGAAGGTCATAGACCTCTATCCCTATACAGATCTTGTGGACGAGGTCATAGAGAGGGAATATAAGATAGGCGTGAGCTTTTTTGAAGGCAAGAAGTTTAAGATCCTAGGGCCATTGGCAGTGCCGGCAAAAGACAAGGCAGTGGAGATATTGAAGACTGTCGCAGAGAATGCGCCGTATGGTAAATTTGCAGAGCCAGCTATATTCAAGTCAGGGCTTGCGTATAAGGATATTGCTGACTATAATAACGCAATATTGATGTTCAAGGATATCATAGACAAATACCCCAATGGAAGTTTTTTGAATCAGGCGCGGTATCAGCTCGCAGAGTGTTCAAAGCTCATGTCTCTGAAGGCTGACTATGATCAGACTCCGACTGAGGTCGCCCGTAAGGAATTCGAGGATTTTATAGAAAAGAACCCTGATGATGATCTGAGCGATGAGGCCAGAGAGATCGTGTACAAGCTTAAATATAAAGAGGCTGAGGGCGCGTATAATACAGGCCAGTTTTATGAGTCGCGCAGAAAGAAAGACAGCGCGATCGTGTATTACGAGGATGTAATTGATAATTACCCTGATACTGAATGGGCCAAGAAAGCGCAGGAGAGATTAAATGAGATCACGAAAAAATAGTATTTGCTTGTTGCTTGTCGCTTGTTGCTTGTGCGCTCTTAGTGGCTGTGGTTACACTACTCAGGCAGCGCTTCTGGAGGATGTTAAGACTATACATGTGGAGATATTCAAAAACAGCATTGATATCACAAAAGAAGTGAGCGCAAAGGATAAGTACGAGGCCTACAGGCCTGGCCTTGAAGTGGACTTACGAGACGCGATAGTGGAGAGGCTCTTCTTGGACGGGAATTATAAGGTCTCATCCAGGGATAGCGCTGATGCCATATTAGAGGGCGAGATCCTGCAGTACAGGAAAGATCCTCTGAGATATCAGGATGAGGATGTGACTGAATACAGGATAAGCATAGTGTGTGATGTGACTATGACCAGGGTCAGGGATTCAGAGATACTGATAGATGCAGAGGCTATTACAGGAGACAAGACATATTTTACCACAGGGACATTGCAGGAGACCGAGACCAGCGCCTTGACTGATGCAATGCGCGATGCAGCAAGAAGGATTATTAATAGGATCGTGGAAAACTGGTGAACAATGCCCACCCCAAACACCCCCGCACATCTTTTCCTGGGCGAAGAACAATTTTTAAAGGATGAGGCAATAGAAAATCTTAAGTCCAAGTTCCTTGATAGTTCGACCAAGGAGCTTAACTATAGTATTTTTTATGCCAAGGACAAAGGCTTTGAGCTCAAGTCATTGTTTGATGCCCTGAACACCATGCCTTTTCTCTCTAAAAAAAGGCTGGTTATCTTAAAGCAGGCGGATGATCTGCCTAAGCCGGCAAAAGAGTCTGTTGTCCTTTATTTGCGCGCTCCAAAAGAGAGCACGATCCTGATAATTGAAAGTTCATCCAGCGTTATAAAAGGGGATTTTTTATTGCAGGCCTCAAAACTGGCCAAGCTTTATTATTTCAGGAGGCTGACAGACGCCAGCATTGGCGCGTGGTTGACTAAAAAGGCAGCCCAGGCCAGGAAAAAGATCTCCTATGATGCCATAAAGATGCTAAAGGAAGACCTTCCAAATGATCTGAGGATGCTATCTTCAAACCTTGAGAATATTATTTTATATACTGGCGACAGACAGCTCATAACAAGGCAGGACGTAGAAAAGGTGATCGGGATAAGCCCGTCGCATACGGCATTTGACCTTATAGACAGCATAGAAAACAGGGACGCTAAAAAGGCGCTGCGGATATTTTCGAGCCTGAAGAGGGACAAGAAGAGAGAGACAGAGCTTCTGGGTCTTTTGTCGTGGAATATAAGGATGCTCTTGAGGACAAAAGAGCTCTCAAATGTCAAGAATGCTTCAGATATGCGTAGGGATATCGGGCTGAATCCGCGTTCGTTTGAGAGGATCTCTAAGCAGGCGTCTGGCTTTAAGACCTCTCAGATATTAAACCTGTTAGACGGGATAGTAAAGGCAGACCTTGACATTAAGACAGGTATGCCTCCAAAACTGGTTATGGAGAAATTGATCGTTAAGATGTGCTCGCAGACTTAAGTTTCTTTGCCAGGCGGGATTTTTTGCGAGATGCGTTATTTTGATGAATTACGCCTTTTGAACTGGCTTTATCGAGCTCTGACATAAGCTTATTTAGTTGTGTCTTTGCCTGGTCAAGCTTTCTGGACGCGATCAGGTCAATAAATTTTTTAGTCTCTGTTTTGAGACGTGATCCTGCAGATTGATTCCTTGCAGTCCTTCTCTCAGTTACTTTA